>Ga0099791_10000030_pt1 | contig 50595 bp, 40 predicted proteins | sample Rivendell_Oct201_7_FD_77318 | JGI IMG/M metagenome (GOLD analysis project Ga0099791, IMG submission 77318) | Vadose zone soil and rhizosphere microbial communities from the Eel River Critical Zone Observatory, Northern California to study diel... | ecosystem: Environmental > Terrestrial > Soil... | reverse complement strand
CGAGGTGAAACCGAGCTTCACGCCTTCGCGGAGGTTGGCGATCTCGTTGTCCAGGAAGCTCGGCAGCTTGGTGTAACGGGCCAGCGCCTCGTCTCGGGCGGGGTTGCTTCCCACCGGTTGCGCCTGGGCGAGCGCCGCGACCTCCACCTGCCATCCGGTCATGTGGCTCACTCCCTGCCACAATTCGCGCCGGCACACGCGCTGCTGGCGAGAGGCTTCGATCGTCTCACGCAAAAAGCCCAGAGTTACCCACTCGGGTTGCCCGAACAGTGGACGCGGGTCGATCGCGGAGAGGCGTTCCGCCCAGGCATCCTCCAATTTCTCCCAGGCCACCTCCGCGGCGAGAGAGTTGTCCCTAAATCCGTCATGCCGGGGCAAAGGGATGGCTGAGAGCTCTGCCCAGTCCGGGAACCGCGCGATGAACTCCGCCACGTACTCGTCCGCCAATCGCACGATTTCGGTTCGGGACTCGTCCGTGCTCATCGGTCCACGTTTGGCGTGCCTGCAGGATGCCAGGATCAAGACCAGCACCGCGGACGCGAGCACCCGGGCAGACGACGCGAATCGGCTCATGGATTACGCTCTTGTCACACCGTTCCCGATTTTTCCATCCCGGAGCTGCGACTCTAGTCGTTTCCGAGCCGCCGCGAAGGAGCTGGGGCGACCAGGTGCTCTCCGGGATTGCCGTGGCCGCCATTCTCCGGCCGATTCTCCTCGTACCGAATCGCGGCGCCGATGGCCGCTAGGGGCCCAAGCTTGTGAGTGAAATCCAGCGGAGGCTCGCCGCTCCCATGCTCGCCCCAGAACTGTTCGAGCAGCTTTTGACGTTCCTGCCTCTTTCGTTCCGAGATGGACTCGAAGTCCGCGCGGGTACGGATGATGTGCGGCGTGAGGAACAACAGCAGGTTCACTTTTGCCTTCTTCTTCGTCGTGTTGCGGAACAGATTTCCGAACAGCGGGATGTCCCCCAGGATCGGAGTCTTCGATACCGCTTCCACCACCCGATCTTGCATGATGCCGCCCAGCACGACGGTCCGATGGTTTTGGCCGACAATCGTCGTTTTGGTGCCGCGGGTCGAAGTGGTGGGCCCGAGCACCTTGTCGGTCGATGCGATTTCTTCAGTCTGCTCGTCAATCTCCAGGCGCACCTCGTCCCCTTCGCCCACGTGCGGCTTGACAGTGAGCTTCAGCTCGACGTTTTCCCGGGTAATCGGCGCGTACAACTGCGAAAGGTTGCTGATCGTCGGGCTGACTCCGGAGCTCTGTGCCTGCTGCAGCGCCGAGGGTGAGTAGCCTGTCTGGAACGGCACCTTTTGACCGACGTGGATCACCGCCTCCTTGTTGTCCATCGCCAAGAGATGAGGAGTGGAGATGACGTTCACATCCGAGCTCTGCTGCAAGGCGTGGAGGATGACGCCGAACTGCGTGATGTTGAATCCGAGCTGATTGGACAACTTCGTCAGAATCGGACCCTCGACCGCCGCTAGCGCGCCGCTCGCGCTGAGGAGACTCGAGGTTGCGAGGGTGTTCGGTTGCCCGGGATAATTGGTGCCGAATAGGACGGGCATCGATCCGATGTTCTGAACGTCGTGGAAGCTGAGCCCCAAATCGCTGTCTCGCTCGATGTCAATCTCAAGGATTGCCGCTTCGATAAAAATCTGCCGGCGAGGGGCGTCGAGCTGCTCGATCAGCCGAGCCAATGTGCGGTAGTCGCCCGGACTGGCCATCACCACCACTCCATTGGTTGCTTCTGAGGCGGACACCTTGACCTCGCCGGTGAAAAGCGATGGACCCTGAGTGACGTTCGGAGCATTCGGCTGTTTGCCGCGGCCGCCCTGAAGTAAGGGCTCGAGGGTGGCGACAACCTCTTTCGCGTCTGCGTTTTTGAGGGGATAGACGCTCAGTTGTCCATCTCCCGAGAGTGGCACGTCCAACTCGGTCAGCAGCTGCAGAACGCGGTCGAGGGTCGCTGGGCTGCTCCGGACCACAAGCTTATTCGTACGCTCGTCAGCGACCACCAACTGGCTCACGCCGCCAGGAATGGGCGGCTTGCTCCCGCCTCCTGCCGACTTGTCCAGGATGCGCTGAATCTTATCCGCCACGTCCTGAACGGAAGCGAACTTCACTTGAATCACTCGCAGCTGGTCAGACGGCGCAACATCGAGCTGGGCCAGTAGCTTGCCGATTCGCTCGAGGTTAGACCCAAGGTCGGTCAGGATGAGCGTGTCGGGTGGAAAGGGCACCATCTCGGCGCCGGGGGAAATCAGCTGTGCGAGCACGACCCGAACGGCTTCGAGATCGACGTTCCGCACGCGAAACAGGCGAGTCACCATCTCATCGTCGGTTGGGTGAGGCTCGTTCGAATCAGCGAACGTATCTATCGCCGACTTATTCGCTCTCGCTTTGTCGATGATTCGGTAGAAATTGCCGCTGCGCAGAATTGTCAGTCCGTTGACGTCCAGAGCTGCCAAAAAGGCAGCGTAAAACTGCTCGGCGTCGATTTCCCCTCGCCCCTCGTTGGGGCCGATCACCGAAATCTTCCCCTTAACGGTGTCTGGAACAATGAAGGTACGGCAGGTGGCATCAGCCACCGTCTGAATCAACTTTTCGATTTCGACATGTTGAAAAAATACGTTGAAGCGCTTGTGTTTTTCCAAAGCTTCGCAGGCAGGTGCGGTCTCGACCGCGTGCGTGCCTTCTTGTTGCAATAAACCGGCGGTGACGGCCCACGGCACAAGCAGGTACCCGAGGGCGACGACAATGTCGGTCTTGGCCTCGCGTAAGCGCATGCGTGCCGCGCAAGAAGCAACTCAGGTGCCATGCCGCCGCTCGGCACTAACGCGGCTTGCGCAGCTTGGTCATCGCCCCATAGACGAGCGCTCCCACCTGCTCGCGGTAGTACTTGCGAATCTCACCCGGTGCGACCGTGCCATAAACCACCACCAGTCGCTCTTCGGGATCAGCCCAAAAGGCCGTGCCATTCGCGCCGTTCCAGGTGTAGTCGCCGCGGCTGCCCGGTATGGCCGCCACCCCCTCCTGAAGCCGGACGGCAACCCCGAGCCCAAATCCATAACCTTCCCGATGCGGCTCGATGCCGGAAACCTGGTTCTTGATCCTGTCGCCGAGATGATCGCTCGTCATCACTGCCACAGTTTTCGGGCTCAACACACGCCGGCCGTCGATGATCCCGCCGTCGAGCAGCATCTGGCCAAAGCGCAGGTAGTCGCCCACCGTGCCGAAAGCGCATGAGCCCGCGCAGTCGAATTTCACTCGGTCGTCGAGAATGGCAATCTTCTGGTCCTTTCCATCGATCGGATCCTTCGGCAGCGGCCGCGCAAGGCGCTTGCGGTTCTGTGGCGGAACTTCGAACGAAGTGTCGGGCATTCTGACTTTGTCCCAAACTGCCGCCCTGAGGTAATCATTGAGTCGCCTGCCGGTTACCTTTTCGATCACCAACCCAAGAACGTCGGTCGAGAAACCGTACTCCCAAACCGTTCCTGGCTGGTACAGGAGCGGGGCGGACGAGAGCTTCGCGATGAATTCCTCCCCCGAATATTGCGCCGCTGCGGCGGACGACGTTGAGGGGTAAAGCTTGTGCACGGGCGTGTTGCCTCGCCCGCCGTAGGGAATGCCCGATGTATGGCGGAACAGGTCGTGGATATAGATCGGATTCGCGACTTCGTTCTTTGCCTCCGACCCCAGCGAGGTCCAGACGGTCATCTTCGCGAACGAGGGAAAGTAGCTATCGAGCCGCGACTTGAGCGGGAGCCGGCCTTCTTCGTTGAGAACCAGGCCCCCCACGCACGCCATCACTTTGGTCATCGAAGCGAGATTGAAGATCGCATCGAGCACCATGGGCTCGTTGCTGGCCCGGTTCAGAAAGCCGTGCGCCTTGTAATAAACGAGCTTGCCATCGCGAGCGATCGCCACCACCGCGCCAGGAACGCGGTTCGCAGCGATCTCGCGCTCGAAGAACTTGTCGATCCGACTGAGACCCTCCTTTGAGAACCCCGCCCGCTCCGGAGCGATCACTGGCAAAGGCCCAGCGAAGCCAGTGGCGGCAACCAACGAAGCCCAACAGATGGCGAGTAGGCGCATGGACTCTCCCTCCGACCAGAGGGCGGTGGCCTTAGCACCGCAAGGGAACGCGCCTCAACTTCAAACGCCTATCCGGATGTAGTTGCTTAGGCGCGTCGCCCTGCCCTTTCACCTCCTGCTCAGCCGCCTCGTTGAATTCGACAAAACAGGCGATCGACAATCGTAGATACGGCCTGCAAGGAGCTGAGTTTGTCGGATGACGCTCGATACGATGGTTCCAAAACCTTGGTTCGCGCGCTCCAAGGTGATCAATCGCTAAAACAATACGTCACCGAAAAGAAGATTGGCCAAGGGGGCATGGCCACGGTGTTTCTCGCCACCGACCTCGAGAACAAGCGAAAAGTTGCGCTCAAAGTGATGCTTCCCCATCTGGCCTCCAACCCGGAGTTCGCCGAGCGCTTTCTTCGAGAGGCCAATGCGATTCTTGGGCTCAAGCACCCGCACATTGTGGAGCTGCTCGGCTATGGAGAGGACGCCGGTCGCTACTTCATGGCCTGCGAATTGATCGACGGGGGCACGGTGCACGAGCTGCTTCAGGCGATGGGAAAATTTCCCCTCCCGCTTGCACTCGAGCTATTCGCGCAGCTGCTCGAGGGTCTCGCTCACGCCCACGGCTTCGGAATCGTTCATCGAGACCTGAAGCCAACCAACATGCTTTTGACTCGAAGCGGCTGTCTCAAGGTGGCCGATTTCGGCATCGCGAAGACGCCGGGCGGTGCAACGCTTACCCAAACGGGGATGCTGATGGGGACCCCCGCATACATGAGTCCCGAGCAGGCGATGGCTCAGCCCGTCGATGCGCGCAGCGATTTGTATTCGAGCGGCGTCGTCCTCTACGAGCTGTTGACTGGTTCGAACCCAAGGCTAACAGACAACCCAACCAGCTCCTTGGCAAAGGTGTTGAGCCAGGAACTGCCGCAGGTTTACACGCTCGAGCCCGGGCTTCCCGATTTTGTTCAGGCCCTGTTGGACGGTTTGCTCGCGCGCGACCGGGAACAACGTTTCCCCAACGCTCAAGCAGTCCTTTCAGTCCTGGCTGACGAGCTCGCCAAGGTTCGACGCCACTACCCGGGCCTGCTGGCGGAGTGTCTCGCGCATCCGGCAGAGATGAAACAGCGCCTGATGCATGATCGCGCAAGCGAATGGTATCAGCGCGCGCGCAACCAAATACAGAACCGCGACACTGGCAAGGAGTCGGCCGCGCTTTGGGCTTATCACGCGGTCTCGCTCGAGCCCGAAAATCAAGATATCCAGCGCTTGTTTACCGAAATTTGCCGGACAAACGGCCTTCACTTTGGACACTCCAAAAATCCGAAGGTGCTGGAGCTGGAAAAGCTCTTGGAGAGTGAAGCGGAAGCGCCGGGCGTGCTGCGACAGCTCGCTCAACTGTATCGGCTTGAAGGAAACATCCATCGCGCGGTTGTCTACCTCAAGCGCTATCTGAAGCTTCGACCCAACGACGGGTACGCTGCGACGCAGTTGGCTCAAATGACTGGCGAGGACTTGTGGCTCGGAGGTGGGCTCGGTCCGAGGACCAAAGAGCTAGTCGCCGGCATTCGCACCGGCGGCTTTCGTGCCAAGCCCCAACAGGCCCCTGCGCCGAGCAGCGCGGTCAGGTCGCCGACCAACGCGTCGAGCGTCTCGACACTACAGAAGGAAAGCTCCGCCTCCGCTTCGGCGTTGTCACAACTGGCAGTATCGATCGGGAAAAAGGTGGTGGTGGTTGGATTGATCGTGGTTTCCTTGGGATTCATCGCCAAGCGGGTTAACCGGATGATCGATTCGGCAACCGACGAAGCCAATCATGCCCACGATGCCCTGGCGAGTGCTCAACAGAGCGCGGAAAATGCGCGACTCGCGGAGCAGAGTCAGAGCGCGCTGGTCCAGATCTCCCAGTCGAATGCCAAAGATGCCGCGCGACTGTTGGACGCGGCGAGGGCTGCCTTCGAGAAAGAAAAGTATCCCGAGGCGATAAGCGAGTTTGACACGCTCGTTCAGCGGTACCCCAAGCGTCCAGAAGCGGTAAGCGCCAGGTTTTTGCGGGCCAAGGCTTTGCTGGCCTTCGGGCAGCCGGCGAGAGCGATTGTCGCGCTCTCGGAGTATCTCGAACACCACGCTGGCACCGCGGAATATTGGGAGGCGCTGCTACGGCGCGGACAGGCTTATCACTCACAGCTCGAGGATGCCCTGGCGCTCTCGGATCTCAATCAGCTGCTCGAAAAGCAGCCCACCAGCCCTTGGGCGACCGAGGCCCTGATCGCGCGCGGGGAGATACGCGCCGCTCGAGGAAGTAACGAGGACGCGGTGGCGGACTTCAGGGCTGTCCTGTCTCGCACCGGACCGGCGGATCCTCTCAACGTCCGAGCCACCGACGATCTCAACAAGCTTGGTGCCGGACGCTAGCGGCCTAAGTCCTATTGCGTGGATCGTCCGCTGGGTTGACGTACTTGAATTCAATCGGGCCAATCCCGTGGAGCAGGATGACCGTCTCCGCTTTGGTGAAGGCGAAGTGATTGGCGTTGGCAGGCATCAATCCGAAGCCGCCGACGGTCAGCATCTTGGCCGACTTCGGATCAAGCTTGTCACCCATTCCGATCTAAAGCCCGGGCCCCCATTTCGCCTCCTTCACCTTTTTCCATCTTGTGGTCCGCAGCGTGGGCGCTCGACGCCAGACACAGTACCCCGCTCAGACCGATACCGATCAGCGCTGCCTTTCCGTGTTTCATGATCGACCCCTCTCCTTTCGATTACTGCGGACAACTGGATTCCAAAGGCGGCGAGTCTACTCGATCGCAGCAGTCGCCCGCGTCCGCTGACGGAGAATATGCTTCTGGACCTTGCCGGTCGACGTCTTCGGAATCGGGCCGAAGATGACTGTCTTGGGGGCCTTGAAGTGGGCGAGCCGCGCACGGCAATGCTGGATCAGCTCTGCTGGGGTGGCCTGCGCCCCCGGCTTGAGCTCGACAAAGGCGCAGGGCGTCTCGCCCCATTTGGGATCGGGCTGCGCCACGACTGCCGCAGCGAGCACCGCTGGATGATCGTAAAGCGCGTCTTCCACCTCGAGCGACGAGATATTCTCGCCGCCTGAGATGATCACATCTTTCGCGCGGTCGGTAATCTTGAAGTAGCCGTCGGGCTGCATCACCGCCAAGTCGCCTGAGTGGAACCAGCCGCCCTCGAAGGCTTCCTGGGTTGCCTTGGGGTTCTTGGCATAGCCTTTCATCGTGATGTTGCCGCGGAACATGATCTCTCCGACCGTCGTTCCATCCCAGGGAACCGGCTCCATGGTGATCGGATCGAGGACGGTGGCGCCCTCCTCCAGCAGGTAGCGCACGCCCTGCCGGCCATTGCGTTCGGCGCGGCGATCGACATCCAGCGCTTCCCATTCCTGCTGCTTCACGCAAATCGCCGCCGGCCCATACGTTTCGGTCAATCCGTAGACGTGGGTCAGCTCGATGCCCAACCGATCCATCGCTGCGATCGTCGCCGCTGGCGGCGCCGCCGCGGCCACCAGAGCGTGAATTTTGTGAGAGATGCCGTCTCGCAGCTCGGCTGGCGCGTTGATCAGAGTGTTGTGGACAATCGGCGCGCCGCAGTAGTGAGTCACGCGGTGCTCCCGGATCAGGCCGAAGATCATCGCCGCATCGACCTTGCGAAGACAAACGTTGGTGCCGGCGATCGCGGCGATCGACCAGGGGAAGCACCACCCGTTGCAGTGAAACATCGGCAGGGTCCAAAGGTAGATCGAATGTCGGGGCATGCTCCAGCTGAGGACGTTGCCAATCGCATTGAGGTGCGCGCCGCGATGATGGTACGCGACGCCCTTAGGGTTCCCGGTGGTACCCGAGGTGTAGTTGAGCGAAATGGTATTCCACTCATCCGAGGGCGGCTGCCACGCGTAATCAGGGTCGCCCGCGCTGAGGAACGCCTCGTAATCGATCTCGCCGATTCGCTCGCCTGGTCCTGAGTGCTCCGGGTCGTCCACATCAATGACCAACGGACGCGACTGAACCTTGGTTAGCGCTTTCGCGATCGTCGGGGAGAACTCGCGATCGGTAATCAGCACTTTCGCCTCGGCGTGATCGATCATGAAGGCAAGGGCCTCGGCATCGAGCCGGGTGTTGAGCGTGTTGAGCACGGCCCCGGTCATCGGCACGCCGAAATGGCACTCGTACATCTCGGGCGTGTTGGTCAGCATCACCGCGACCGTATTCCCCACACCGATTCCGCGGGCGGCGAGTGCCGAGGCGAGTCTCCTGCAACGGGCGTAAGTTTCTCCCCACGTGAAGCGACGCCGGCCATGCACCACTGCCGGCTTGCGCGGGTAGACATACGCGCTCCAAGCGATGAAGGTCAGCGGGGTGAGCGGCGCGAAGTTGGCGAGGGTTTTATCGAGTCCAACCTCCAGCGAATTTCGGCGCGCGTCACCCATGGCGAATCTCCTTTCGGAATCCTACCACTACTGGATTCGGCGGTGCGCGACCCCGTCCGACCGGACCCATGGCAATCAGGGTGGCAATCCCATCCGGTGCACGAGATCCGCGAACCTGGGATCCGAGCGAAGGGAATCGAGCGCCGGATCGACCTTGATCGGAATCAGCGTAGAGGAGCGCCGTCGATAGGCCTTTTCAAGCCACTCGAATGCACGGTCCCTGTCGTCGAGTCCGGCGTAGGCGCCCGCAATTACCGGAGCGACATCCTCTATCCGGTCTCGTTCTTTCAGCTCGCTCAAAATGGTCAAGGCGCCGTCTTTGTTGCTCGATCGAGCGTAGGCATAGGCCAATTGGCCCCAAAATCTCGGGTCGGTTGAGCGCATCGCGATCCCGCGTTTGAGCTCGTCGATGGCCTCCCGGTATGTCTTCATTCGCACGTAACAACCCCCAAGAAGCAAGTGCGCATAAGGTAAATCGGGCGCCATTCGCAAATCTTCCTTCAGCAGTGCAACGCCGCGGTCGTATTGCCCCGACAAGCAAAAGGTCCATCCCAGATTTCCGATATACGCGACAGAAGCAGGATCGAGCTGCAGTGCTTGGGTGAACTCAGCCGCGGCCTCCTCAAAACGCGCCATCCGAAGAAGAAGGACGCCATACCAGCTATGCGCCAGGGCGTAGCTCGGGCTCAATGCAATCGCTCGCTTGCATTCCTTCTCGGTGGTGAGCCAGTCCCATTGGGTCATCTTGATGTATCCGAGGGCGGCGTGTGCCTCGGGCAGCTCTTCATCTAGGGCCAGTGCCTTCAGCGCCGCCGCCTCGGCCTTCGGGTAGACTTCTTCGGTGCGCGCATATTGTAAGTGGGCCAGCGAACCGTACGCATCCGCGAGGCCTGCATAAGCAAGCGCGTAATCGGGGTCCAGCTCAGTTGCCCGCTGGAAGTACTCGAGGCTCTGATTCACGGCTTCCTTTGTTCTCTTGTTCCAAAAATAGCGACCCCGCAAATACAGCTGATAGGCCTCCAAGTTGGTGTTGCGCTTGGCGACGCGTTGCTGCATCCTCGCGGTGAGGCGAGGCCGGAGCTTCTCGGAGATGGCTGTAGCGATTTCGGCCTCGACGGCAAGAAGATCGGTGAGCTTTCGGTTGTACTTTTCCCCCCATATTTCCGAGCCGGTCTCGAGATTGACGAGGTCCGCGCGAACCACCAACGTATTGCCGCGCTGTTGGACACGCCCGGTGACCACCGCTCCCACCGAGAGCTCGCGCCCGAGCCTTTGGAAATCGACGTCCTTCCCCTTGTAGCGAAAGGCGGTGTTTCGGGCGATCACCTGTAGCTCGGGTATCTGCGAGAGGTTGTCGATCACGCTCTCCGCGATGCCGTCGGAAAGATATTCCATCTCTGCATTTGCACTGTCATTGACAAACGGCAGCACCACGAGGGATTTGATTGCGCTGGCTTGATTTCGTGTTTCACGGCGCTGAAGGACGTACAGCCCGGCCGCGCCAATGATTAAGGCGGCGACGCCGAGCACCCGTAGGAGAGCGAATCGGCGGCGTTTGATTTCCAGAGACGGATGCGGGCGATGTTCCAAGCGCTGCCGGACCTCGCTCGCGCTCTGGGGCCGCTCGGCCGGTTTTTTCTGGAGCAGCTGTGAAACGAGCTGCGCGAGCCAATCGGGAACGGCGGGAATGGAGGCCAAGGAAACCGGCTCGTCATTGAGAATGCGCGCCGCAGTCGCCGCCTTCGAATCCGTTTGAAATGGCGAGACACCGGCCAACACTTCGTACGCGACCACTCCCAGGGACCAAAGGTCAGTTCGCCCGTCGACGGGCTCACCTCGCAATTGCTCAGGAGACATGTACAAAAGCGTCCCCATCGTCTGCCCTTCCTGGGTCATCATTTGGCCTTGGGAATCCGAAACCAGTTTGGCCAGGCCAAAATCGAGGATTTTGATGATTCCCGCGGTGGTGATCAGGATGTTGGCCGGTTTGATGTCCCGATGGACAATCGCGACGCGATGCGCGGCCTCGAGGCCGAGTGCCACTTGGCGAAGCACGTCCACCGCGTCGGGAATGGTCAACCGTCCCTTCTCCAGGCGCTGCTTGAGCGTCTCGCCCTCGTAGAGCGCGATCGCGATGAACAGCTCGCCGTCCTGCTCGCCGAGTTCGTAAATCGCCCCGATGTTCGGGTGGTCGAGCGCGCTGGCGGCCCGCGCTTCGCGCAGGAATCGAGCCTTGGCGTTCTCGCTGGTGGCAAATTGTCTCGACAACAGCTTGATCGCCACAGCCCGACCGAGCTTGAGGTCCGTCGCTCGATAGACAACCCCCATCCCACCCGACCCCAACCGCGCCTCCACCCGGTAGTGCGACAGAACGCGCCCGGCGAACAAATCGATTTCGCTGGAAGCCGCAATTGTCTCTTCAGAGACTCGGGAGAGCTGAGTGCCGGTTACCGCCATGAAGCTGCCCGCCTGCTCGTGCGCCGCGAGCAGCTTTTCGACTTCCTTCTGCAGCTCGCTATCCCCACCGCAAGCCTGCGAGAGGAAGCTGTGCCGCGAGACGGCGTCCCGCTCAAGTGCGGCGTCGAACAGCCGCTTCACCTGCTGCCAATGCTCGGGTGTCATCAGCGCGCCCCGCCGGTTACGGCCCTCCCACCGTTCGCCTGCAGCTCCCTCCGGACTAGAGCTCCCCGGAGTTGGAGCCGCCACAGGCGGCCGGATATTAGCGCGCCGGCAGCTTCAGAAGAAGCTCGCTGCAGGCGCGCATCGCCGACCGATTACGGTCGACGGCCCGGGAACGACAAAGCCGCGGGCGCCACGGCAATCGTGGCAGCCGCTACCTTGTGGTGATTCACTTTGGAGATCCGGAGCTAAAATGGTGAACGCGATGAGCACACCTTCGACTTCACAAATTACCGAGCTGCTTCGCCGATGGAGCGGCGGCGGTACAGGCGTGCTCGAGGAGTTGTTGCCGATCGTCTACAAGGAGCTACGTCGCCTCGAGGCGGGCCACATGAAAAAGGAGCGGGGCGCTCACTCGTTTCAGAACCACGGCTCCGGTGCACGAGGCGTACTTGCGTCTCGTGGATCAAAGGGACCCCATCCCCTGGCAGGGCCGGTCTCATTTCTATGGCATCGCTCCGCGGGTGATGCGCCAGGTCCTCGTCGATCACGCTCGCCGCGACGCCGCCGGCTCGGCGTGGAGGGAGAGGCCCAAAACTGACGCTGAGCCAAGCTGAGGATGTTCCGGCGGCATCAGAGGGCATGGACTTCCTCGCCCCGGATAGTGCCCTCAGTACCCTGGCGGCGGTCGATCCCCGCCAAGCGCATCTGGTGGAGCTCCGATACTTCGGCGGACTCACGATCGAGGAGACGTCGGAAGTGATGAATCTTTCTCCTACGACAGTGAAGCGAGAGTGGACCCTCGCGCGGACCTGGCTTTTCAAGGAATTGAGCGAGCGCTGATTTGGCTCACGGACCTACCTGCCTCAATCAGGCGGCAGGTTCATTTTCGCTAGCATCGCCGCATAGCGGGGATCTCCGCGCAATCCGCGCAGCAGCGGGCTGAACTTCACCGCCCTCAGCCCGGCATCGCGCTGTACGTAGGCCCGGTCCAGCCACTCGAACGCCTTGTCGGGCTGCCCGAACCACGCATACGTCTCCGCGATCTGAAATGCACCGTCGTGGCCGTGGCGCGCGATCAGCTCGGCGAGCAGGCGTTGCGCCTCCGCGTCGCGGCCGAGATCGTGCAGCGCCAAGACCTTACCATTGAGCTTGAACACTTCCGAGGTGGAGCGCTCGGCTGCCTCGAGCGCCTCAGCAGGCTTCTTCTGCAGCAGGAGGACGGCGTCCGCGGCATAGTTCTGCTCGGGCGCGATCTGCAGCGACTTTTCCAGCGCGGTACGCGCGGCCTCGAGCTGGCCCGATGAGTAATACATCCGGCCCAGCGTCGACCAGGCCAGCGCTGAAAGCGGGTCGATCTCGGTGGCCTTGCGAGCCTCCTCGATCGCTTCGGGGAGTCGTCCCATCGCGGCCAGCACCGCCTGGGCGTAGAGCCGGTGCAAGTCCGCCGCGCCGGGGTTGAGGTTGAGGGCCCGCTCGAAGTCGACGCGCGACCCTTCCCAGTCAGTGCCGGTCGCGGCACGCAGGAAGCCACGCGCTGTGTAGCCGTCGGCCAGGTCGGGATCGAGTGCGAGCGACTTTTCGACGTACGACATCGCCTCGTCGAATCCTTTGGAAATGGCAGCTACCGACTCGGCGCCGTCGGCCACCCAGAACCTCGCCATCGCGAGCGCCGCCCAAGCCTGCGCGTAATCGGGGTCGAGCGTCACGGCGCGCTGGTAGGCCGCTACAGCCCGGACGAAGTTTTGGTAATTCAAGCGACGAAAGAGCGTGTTGCCCAGCAGGTACTGGTTATACGCTTCGGGAGTGGGCTCATGCCGGCGGCTGACGGGCACCAGCCGCAGCTTCGGAGCGTCGACGACCGCCCGCGCGATTTCGTCCTGAGCCGCAAATACCCCGGTCAGCTCGCGATCGTAGTTATGCGACCAGAGATGGAACCCATCAGCCGCGTTGATCAGCTGCGCGGTGATACGCACGTGCGTACCCTCCTTGCGCACGCCGCCCTCGAGGAGGGTGGCCACGTTGAGTTTCTGGCCGATGGTGCGCGCGTCGTCGCTCTTTCCCCTGAACGAAAAGGACGAAATGCGCCCCGCCACGTGCAGCGACTCGATCTGCGCCAGCGAATTGAGGATCTCCTCGGCGATCCCGTCGGCGAAGTACTCCTGGTCCTTCTGCGGGCTCATATCGGTGAACGGCAGCACAGCGATCGACGGACGCGCAGAAGCGATCGTGGCTTCGGGCTTGCGGTTACCGCGGACGACGAAGTACGAAACGAGCGCCGCTACCGCCAACGCCCCGATGCCCGCAGCCGCGAGCCACTTTGCGCGCATCGACTGCGAATTTGGCCGAAGTGTCGGCGAAACGGGTTCGCCCAAATCAGCTGGCGCGCGCTCAACCTGGTCCAAACGCGTGAGGACCTCACCGGCAGACTGGGGTCGCTCGGAAGGATTTTTCCGGAGCAATTGCGAAACCAGCTGGGCGAGCCAGTCTGGGACGCCAGGCACCGCGACCAAGGAGAGTGGCTCGTCGTTGAAAATGCGCGCCATGGTCGTAGTGCTCGAATCCGTTCGAAACGGCGAGGTGCCCGCCAGCAACTCGTACGCCAGAACTCCGAACGACCAGAGGTCGCTTCGCGAGTCCACTGAAGTGCCTCGCAATTGCTCGGGCGACATATACAGGACGGTCCCGAACGCCTGTCCCGCCTGCGTTATTGTTTCCGCTTGCGAGTCCGCAATCAGCTTCGCCAGGCCAAAGTCGAGGATTTTGACGGTCCCACCGCTCGTGATGAGGATGTTCGCGGGCTTGATGTCTCGGTGAACGATGCCCGCGCGATGCGCGGCCTCGAGCCCGAGCAAAATCTGTCGAAGGGTGGCGATGGCTTCGTCGACGGAGAGGCGGCCCTTTTCGAGGCGCTGCTTGAGGGTGTCGCCTTCGTAGAGAGCCATCACGATGAACAGCTCGCCTTGCTCTTCCCCGATGTCGTAGAGAACGCCGATGTTGGGATGGTCGAGCGCGCTCGCGGCTCGCGCTTCGCGAAGGAATCGAGCCTTGGCATCTTCGCTGGTGGAAAATTGTCTCGAGAGCAGCTTGATTGCCACCGCCCGACCGAGCTTCAGGTCGGTAGCTCGATAGACCAGGCCCATCCCGCCCGAGCCCAACCGCGCCTCGATTCGATAGTGCGACAGAATGCGCCCGACGAACGGATCGACATTCGAGGCCGAAGCCGTCGCTTCGTTCCGATGTTCGGGCGTCATTTGAACCCCGCTGGTGGGTTAGCCGCCGCAGCGCCGTAGACCTTGACCAGGTAGTCGTTCACCATCCGGGCGGTGCAAAACCTCGGACCAATCGTGCGAAGCGAAGATTTGATCCGCTGGATCCAACGGCGAGGCAACCCGGCGGCATCTCGTTCGTAGAACTGCGGCACCACCTCGCGCTCGAGCAGGCCATACAATGCCTCTGCGTCGCGCGCGTCCTGGGTCTTCGCGTCAGGCGCCGGCTCGCTGTCGATCGCCCAGCCGTTCTGGCCATCGAACGCCTCAATCCACCAACCGTCGAGCACGCTAAGGTTGAGACCGCCGTTAAGCGCCGCCTTCATTCCGCTCGTGCCGCTCGCCTCCATCGGCGGGCGCGGCAGGTTCAGCCATACGTCGCAGCCCGATACCAGCGCTTGGGCGATGCGCAACTCGTAGTCTTCGAGAAAGGTGACCCGGGCGCCCACGACTGGCGCATCATCTCTGAGGCCAAAGATGAGCTGAAGTCCGCGCTTCGCTTCGTCATCGCGCGGATGTGCCTTGCCCGCGATCACCACCTGGATTGGCCGAGAGCCCCCAAGCAATGCAAGCACTCGCGGCGGATTTTGGATCAACAAGTCAAGCCGCTTGTACAAGGCCACCCGGCGGGCGAAACCAATTGTCAGCACGCCCGGATCGAAGGTCCGTGCCGCCAGCTCGGCGTAGGACAACGGCTCGCCGCGCGCGAGTCGGTCCGTGACGCTGCGCTCCCGCACGAACTTGACGAGCGCCGCCCGCTGCTCGTTGCGAACCGCCCACAGCTCCTCATCGGGAATGGCGTCTATCGCTGCCCAACGAGCCGGATCGGCCGCGCTGTGCTCCCAGTCCGGCCCCATGTGACGCGAAAGCAACTCGCGGAGGGGATCGTCGACCCAGGTGGCGCCGTGTACCCCATTGGTGACGTAGCTGATCGGGACGGCTTCGCTTTGCCGATCGGGCCAGAGCGGCTGCCACATCGCGCGGGCGACCTCGCCATGGCGACGACTGACCGCATTGGCGGATCGGCTTACGCGCAGTGCCAACTCGGTCATACCGAATCGCTGCCCGCCGTCCGGTCCAATCCCGCGTCCAAGTGCGAGCAGCACGTCCAAGTCGATGCCCAACTCGGCCGGAAGTGTACCGAGGATGCCCTCGAGAGCGCTGGTGCTGTAAGACTCGTTTCCGGCTGCCACGGGCGTGTGGGTTGTGAAGACGATTCGGCTCCGCGCACTCTCGATCGCTTGTGCCACAGACCGACCGCGGGCGATCTCTTCGCCAGCTAGCGCCAGCGCCACCATCGCGGCATGCCCTTCGTTGAGGTGAAAGACCGCCGGATGGATGTTCATCGCGCTGAGGGCTCGCACGCCACCGACGCCAAGCAGCGCATACTGCATCAGCCGCACATCCGGATCGCCGACGTACAACTCCGCGCCGATCCAGCGCGCCAACTGTGAATTCTCCGGCACGTCCGTATCGAGCAGAAACAGGGGGACTCGCCCGACGTCCGCTCGCCAGATCCGAGCAGTGACGCGCTCGCCGCGCAGCGGGATCGAGATGGTGAGCGGAGTTCCGTCGGCTTTGGTGATGCACCTGACGGGCAAATCCTCTGGATGCTCATTGTGCCACCACTCGTGCTGCCATCCGGAGCGATCCAGCCGCTGGTGAAAGTAGCCCCGGCGATACAAGAGTCCGACGCCAACGATTGGCAACCGCTGATCGGAAGCCTCCTTTAAGTAGTCGCCTGCGAGCACGCCAAGGCCGCCAGAATAAATGGGCAAAGACTGGTGAATTGCATACTCGGCGCAGATGAAGGCGATCGGCTGTTCTGCGGAGGCGGGTGGCGCACTGGCAAACGGGCGGGCTAACTCCTCCGCCAGCGCCTTATCCATAGCGTCCGCGCGCGCGACTAGCTTCGGGTTCGCCGCCGCTTGGTCCAGGCACGAGGTTTCGACCAGCAGCCGCACCGGATTCTGGTTGCAGGACTCCCAGCGCTCTGGGTCGATCGCGCGAAACAACTCCGGACCCCCGGGCTGCCACGACCACCAATAATTGTAGGCGAGTCCAGCAAATGCAGAGAGCCCCGGGGGCAGGGCCGAAAGAAATGAAGGCCCGCGAGGCGCCTCACTGCCGATGTGTAAGACCGTGTCCATCGCTTTACCGTGTCAGGAGAGAAACTCGGATGCAAGCCACGTCCGCTGAAGGCATCGCCACGAGATCAGTAGTGGGACGTAACGAGCCTGCGCACCGAAAAGGGAGCAAGATCCACGGGTGAGCTCCGGCCGAGAATCGCCGCGGATACCGCATCTGCAGTGATCGGGCAGAGCAGGATCCCATTTCGGGTATGCCCGGTGGCGTAATAGAGGTCCTCCACCGTCGAGGCGCCGAGGATCGGCCAGCCGTCGGGGGAGGCGGGACGGAAGTTGCACCAGGCGTCGATTAACGGTGCATCGATCAACGCCGGCGCGATCTCAATCGCCAGATCGAGCACGCTTCGCACGCCTCCTGCGGTTATTGCCCGCTCGTGCCCGACCTCCTCCATCGTCGATCCGCAGAGGACGCGGCCGTCCGCGCGCGGCACGACGTAGCCCTTCTGCGAAAATACAACGCGCTGAAGCAGTGGAGGCCGCGTGTCGAGCAGCGCGATCTGACCCCGCACCGGCCGCACCGCGCGAGGCGGCAATCCGTTCCCCTCCACTCCGGAGCTCCAGGACCCGGCCGCCAGCACCACCGCTCCGGCCTCCATGCGCCCGCGCTCGTGGTCGACCCCGACCGCACGGTTGCCCTGACGGACGATCCGCACGACCTGCCCCGTGAGGAAGGAGGCCCCTGCCTTGTGCGCGGCAAGATAGAGCGCGCGAGACAAGAGCTTCGGGTCGATGGAGGCCTCGTCGCGCAAGAAAAGTCCGCCGCGGACGCGCGGATTGATCGCCGGCTCCAGTTGGCGGACTTGCCCGGGATCGAGCGCCTCGACCGAGGTGCGGCGCGCCTCCAGCCTGGCCGCGCGGGCGACGAATGCTTGCACGCTGAGGTCGTCGAACGCCACCTGCAGCGTTCCTCCGGCGCGATAGCCGACCTCGATTCCGCTGAGCCGCTCCAGCTCGGCGGCAAAATCGCGGTAGAGCGCGAGGGAGGCGGCGCACAGCTCATAGAACGGCCCCGGCTCCTCCGCCTCCACCCCGGGAGAAAGAATTCCGGCGGCGGCGCTCGAAGCTTCGGCGCCCGGGACAGCCCGCTCCAGGACCACCACCTGGCGACCTGCCTGTGCGAGCCGCAGCGCGACGGCACAGCCTTGCACCCCCGCACCGATGATGATCACGTCCGATGTCATCAACGAAAAGTAACGCTCGACCTGATTGTGGACCAAGGGAGATGTTGGCCGGTCAATCGAGCCGTTGCGCGAAATGAAAGTAGCGTCATTATGCCAGTATGCAGACTCGACTGGTTTTACCCCCTCATTGGCGTCAGGTAACCGACTGCGTCTTCGAGCTGGATCGGCTGTTTCGCCCCGGGATGCAGGTCCCGGTCCGATTGGTTGCGGACGTACCCCTTTTTGAAGAATGGATCGCGCAGGACCGACTGAATCCGTTGATCGACTTGGCCTCGGTGCGCGGTTGCGCGGCCCAGGTTGTCGGTCTGCCCAACCTCAAGCAAGGTGAGGACCTTCCCTCGGGTACGGCACTGGCGATGCAGTACCCGGACGGCTTTTTGGTTCCTTCCGCGATTGGACCTGACATCAACTGCGGGTTTCGGCTGCTCACTTCTCCCTTGAACCAGGATGAGCTCGTGCCGCGGCTCTCGGCGCTCCTCGATGAGCTCGAGCGCACCGTTCCGATCGGCGATGACCGAGGAGGGCCCCTGGGGCTCTCTCGCCAGGAGCTCGACGAGCTTTTGCGGGAGGGATCCCGTTACCTGGTGCGCGAAAAGGGAATCGGCATCGAGGAGGATCTACTCACCGTCCAACATGAAGGCCATTTCCACGACGCTCACGGAGACCACCTTTCGGCGTCGGCGAGATCGCTTGGGTTATCTCAGCTCGGCACGCTCGGAAGGGGACATAGCCACTTCGTCGAATTGGGCGTGGCAGAGGAAATCTACGATCAGGCGGCCGCTTCGAAACTCGGGCTGGAAAAAAATCGAGTTACGGTGCTGATTCATGCCAGCGCCCGATCGCTGGGTGAGCGCACCTACCAAGAAACAGTGGAGCAGTGCGCACAGACGATGGCCCGGCGGCAACTTACATCTCCACGCCGCGGCTACGTCTATGCCCCGCTCGATTCCGCCGAGGGGCTGTCCGCCTATCACGCGCTCAGAGCTGCGGCCAATTACGGATGGGCCAATCGCCATGTCATCACGCACCAGGTGCGCACCGCCCTGAAACAGGTATTCAGCGGCAATGGGGCAAAGCTGCTGACCGTCAGATGCGACTCGCCCAGCAATACCGTTGATCTCGAGCGAATCGGCGATCAGCTGCTGTGCGTTCATCGACACTCGGCCACCACCGCCTACGGGCCCGGTAAGCGCGAGCAGGTTCCTCGCGCCTACCGCATGCTCGGCGAGCCCATCGTGTTGCCCGGGAGCATGGGCAGTAGCTCGTACGTGGCTCTCTCGATGGAGGGCGCCACCGAGCTGTCGCTAGCCAGCGCGAGCCATGGCGCGGGCCGTCGGGAGAGTAGAAGGCTCGCTCGAAAAACCTTCACCGCCGACGAGGCGAGACAGCGCGTCGAGGAGCGCGGCGTGATGGTGCGCTCCCCCACCCCGGATTTGCGCGAGGAAATTCCGGAGGCCTTCCGCGACGTCGAAAAGATGTTGAACGTCCTGGAACGAGCGGGCATCGTCCGGCGTGTCGCCCGCCTGGGTCCGCGCGGCGTGCTCAAGGGATGAACTGACTTACGGCTGCGGGTTCCAACCGCCTCGTCCGGATCCGTTGCGTACGAGTTTGTCCCGTCGATCAGTTCGTCATCCGGAGCAATTCCATATCCGACCGAGCCATTGAAATTCGCGACCGCGACCGGGCGAGCCCAGCAATACGATCCGATCACGAGCGAGACAGCGCAGCCGTACCGCCACAGCAACCCCCCCATAACGCACTCCTGTAAAGGTCGGTGCACGTGCGTCGCGAGTTCCGCGATTTCAAGCTTCACGCCACACTCGCAGGCTGCTCGCCAAGTTGCTGACTTAGTGGGGACGATGACCGTTCGCCCCCCGTAGGGCCAAGCGGGGCTTGAGCTTGAATTGTTCGTTACCCATCGCTTTCACCCTTGAACCTGGACGCCATCCAGGGGTCGTGCGGGTGAGTGGCTTGACGCATGCACTGAGTGGATTGGCGCAGTGCGCTGAAATGCACGCCGGTGAACGGGAGCAGGCTCGAAACTGTACTGAAACGAATGACTATGGCAGGGTCTTTTTACCGGTGGACGTTGTCGTCTCGCGCTTAGGAGCGAGCAGTGAGCGATATTGCCACATTGTTCACCGCGCTATGGGGGCAGACCGAACAGGACCTCGCTCGTGCATCCGTCCGTCCACGTCTGTCGAAGGGCACAGTGGCCTATCGTTTCCACTTCGTGGGCTTGGAGGCGGGATCGTACGAATGGAACGCCGGGGCGCCCAGAATTCAGCTCTATCGCAGCGGGAATCTGCCGGACGATGTCGAACGGCCCGATTTGGTCACCCAGCCGGCCGACGACGCCTGCATTCTCGCGTACGAGCGGGGACACTTTATTTCTGATCCGATCGGCGACCGCTCTCAATCCGCCTACGCTTCGTTCCGTGAGGGCATCCCGCTCGCGCTGCCGCAAAAAACCGCCATTTTCGAAGAGGAACGACGGGCCTGGCATAACGCCCGCCTCGTGCTGAAGCGGCTAGGCTGGACCGATTGGGCGAGCTTCGAGGCCATGCAATGGCGCCTGCTCCATGGCTACTCCGAGGGGCTGGCGCAGCCAAGGGAGTAAGCATCGCCCTGAGGAGCGTGCCGCCAGTACCCCGATCGGGATTCTGAAAGCTACAAATGAGTAAACTCGACGACGCCGCTGCCACCGGATGAATAGACTCGCTTTACTCCGTCGCCACGCGCGTCACCGACGCTCACCCGAATGACTGGACCCGCCAGATTGCCGACCAAAGCGGTCTGCCAGGTGACGCCATCAAACGTCGCCTCCATCACCCGAGCAGGACTGTACTGAGCGGTATAGAGTCGATTGATCCCGTCGCTCTGGCCGTCGCCGACTGCGACACCGAACACCTCAGAACCAATCGAAATGTCCGCGGTCTGGTCCCACCCACTGCCATTGTATGTGAACTCGCGTACGCCAGAATCCCGCACGGCCACATACACGCGGTTCGTTCCATCATTTCGCCCGTCGCCAACCACGATTCCCATCACCTGTGAAAGCGAGCCGCTGTTCAGCCGTGAAGAATCCCAGCCCGCACCATTCCAGGAGAGCTCATACGCGTGAAACTGCCCTAGGATGGCGTCGAAGATTCCTTGGTAAATGCGCAGCACGGTATCGTTGCGGCCGTCGGCAACGGCCATCGCGAACGTACCGTCGCTGAAGCCAGCTAACGGGGACGCGATCGGCGTTGACATCCAATCGGTTCCATTGAAGGTGTACTCGTACGAGACATTGTTCGGCGGAGCGCTGCCGGTCGAGAAGTACAGATGCGGGCTGCCGTCGCCGCGAGCGTCGCCCGCGGCCGCGCCGATCAGTTGTTGTCCGGCCGGGCCCATCGCGGCCGCCATCCATGAAGCGCCGTCCCAGGTAAACTCCAGCGTGTTACCGCCAAAATTGAAATCGCCGACGTACAGATGTTCGCCGCCATCGCCACGCCCGTCGGTCAACAGCAGTGCGCCCTCAGAGTAGAAGGGCAAGTTGATGTTTGACGTGTTCGCCCAAGACCCATCGAACGTGAATTCCTTCAGGGAGCTGCTCGGGAAGGTGATCTGCGTTGCATAAAGGCGCAGCGTCCCATCGCTCCGCCCGTCGCCTTGAACGATCCCAACCGTAAAGCCTCCTGTGAAAACCGGCAATGGTACCCAACCCGTCCCACCCTGCACCTGTTCGTTGCCAACGCCATTCACGGAGGAATTGTTCGCGGTGACCGCAGCATTCTTCGTGCGCACCGCAGCATTCGGCCTGCTCTCCTGCGCGATGGCTACGCTTCGATCGACACCCGTGAAGATCAACACCAGCGATAGCTGCGCCAACAGCTTGCACCAACGTTCTGCCTTCATGAGTAGCCCCCTGGTTGCACTACCAGCTGAGCCTACGCGTTCGGCAAATCAATTGAAACAATTCTCGGATTGTATTTGTAAACAGCGTTGCACTGCCGAAACAGCCAAATGCCGCTGCCCCGGCGCCGCGCACCTCCTGATTGGCTGCAAATCGCAACCGGCCGGGAGTTGACGGCGGGACCGAGTAGCCGTAATTAGCGTCCAGGTGGACTGATTTCCGGACCCTTGCAACCACCTAAAAAAGCTAAGGCGCCGGGTTTCTGGAGCGATCGTGCCTCGGAATCCGCGCACCTTGGCGTGGGACTGGACGAGGAGACGGACGATGGCGATCGCGACGAACCTGGGTTTCCCGCGGATTGGTGCCGGGCGAGAGCTGAAGAAGGCATTGGAATCGTTCTGGGCGGGCGAGTTAAAGCAGGATGCGCTCGTCTCCGAGCTTAGGCGGATCCGCAACGAGAACTGGCAGCTCCAGAAGCAGTTGGGCATTCAGCACATCCCAGTCAACGACTCTTCCCTCTACGACCACGTGCTGGACACTTGCGCGATGGTGGGCGCCATCCCGTCCCGGTTCGGCTTTTCTGGTGACCGAATCGATCTCGATACCTATTTCGCCATGGCCCGCGGCCGGGGGAGATCCCAAAAGGAAGTAGCGGCGATGGAGATGACGAAGTGGTTTGATACCAACTACCACTACATCGTGCCGGAGTTCGAGAACGGGATGAAGTTCCGGCTTACCTCGCAGAAGCCCCTCTCTGAATTCCGGAGCGCGAAGGAGCTGGGGATCGTTGGACGCACGGTGCTGCTGGGTCCCGTGACGTTTCTCCTGCTCGGCAAAGCGAAGGATCCGTCGATCGATCGGCTGGGCCTGCTTCCGGGCCTGCTGCCCTTGTATGAGGAGATTCTGAGCACCCTCTCAGCAGGGGGAGCGGAGTGGGTCCAGATCGACGAACCGTGCCTGGTGCTCGACATCGACGACGCCGAGCGAGCCGCGCTCCGGAGCGCGTACGCGCGGCTCGTCAAAGCAGCTCCCAAGCTCAAGATCCTGGTCGCGACATACTTCGAGGGATTGCGGGACAACTTATCGGTGGCACTCTCGCTTCCTGTGGCCGGGCTGCATCTAGATCTCGTGCGGGCCCCGACACAGCTTGGTGAGGTCCTGAATTCCAATTCGCTCCGCTCGGGGATGTCGTTGTCGCTCGGCGTCGTCGATGGGCGGAATATCTGGAAGACCGATCTCGAGCACGCCTTGGGGTTCGTCGAGCGGGCGGTTGAGGCCATCGGGACGAGCCGGGTCATGGTCGGTCCCTCCTGCTCGCTCTTGCACTCCCCGATTGATCTAGAGCTCGAAACGAAGTTGGACGCCGAGATCAAAAACTGGATGGCGTTCGCCAAGCAGAAGCTCGAGGCCATTGTGACGCTGACGAACGCGGCGACCGAAGGGCGCCGAACCGTCCAAGTGGCGCTTTCGGAAAACGCCGCGGCGATGGAGTCTCGGCGTAGGTCGCCGCGGATTCACAACAAGGATGTGAAGATCCGCGCAGGCAAGGTAACCGAGGAACAGCTTCGGCGGTCAAAACCCTATGCGGACCGTCACAAGATCCAGAGTGGCCAGCTCCGCTTGCCGAAGTTGCCAACCACCACCATCGGGTCGTTCCCCCAGACGCCGGAGGTTCGGGCGCTTCGGGCCAACCTGAAGTCCGGGAAGATCACCCCCGGCCAGTACGAGGACGCAGTCAAGACGGAGATCGAAAAGACCGTCCGCTTTCAGGAGGAGATCGGGCTCGACGTGCTCGTGCACGGGGAGTTCGAGCGCAATGACATGGTCGAGTACTTCGGCGAGCGGCTTTCCGGTTTCTGCTTCACCCAGAACGGTTGGGTGCAAAGCTACGGCTCCCGCTACGTCAAGCCGCCGGTGGTTTTCGGGGACGTGTCGCGGCCCGAGCCGATCACGGTCGCGTGGTCAAAATATGCCCAGTCGCTGACGGCGAAGCCAATGAAGGGAATGCTCACCGGGCCCGTCACGATCCTCCAGTGGTCCTTTGTGCGCGACGATCAGCCGCGCTCTGAGACCTGCAAGCAGATCGCCCTCGCGATCCGGGACGAGGTCGCAGACTTGGAGGCCGCCGGCATCGGCGTGATCCAGATCGACGAGCCGGCCTTCCGCGAGGGGCTGCCGCTGCGGCGCGCAGACATGGAGGGCTACCTTCGGTGGGCGGTGGACTCGTTCCGCCTGGCGGCGGCGGGCGTGCTGGATGCGACGCAGATCCACACCCACATGTGCTATTCGGAGTTCAACGACTTCATCGATTCGATCGCTGCGATGGACGCCGACGTGATCTCGATTGAAAGCTCCCGCTCGCAGATGGAGCTGCTGGGCGCGTTCAGGCGGTTCAAATACCCGAATGAGATCGGACCGGGGGTGTATGACATTCACTCGCCGCGGGTGCCGGGGCGCAAGGAAATCGAGCAGCTCTTGCGCAAGGCGCTGGAGGTACTATCGCTGAACCAGCTCTGGGTGAACCCGGACTGCGGCTTGAAGACTCGGAGGTGGGAGGAGGTCAAGCCCTCCTTGACCGCGATGGCGGAGGCTGCGCAGAAGCTGCGGTCGGAACTCCTGGAGCACCCGAGGTAACTACTCATGCGGACTCTGCTGGTTATCGCGCACTCCTGGTCGATGCTGGTTTTGGGCGCTTCCGAGGACGGCGGCCTTCCCGCGCAGCGTAGATCCGTGCAACTGCGGGTCGCCGACTACCGCCCGATGTCGCAGCGCGCACCCACTTCAGACGAGATACGCGCAGCTCTGGTGGAAGTATTGAGGGCGCAAAAAATCCTCGTGACCTCGGACGCTAAGACGCATCTTTGGCTGGAGCTGGTGGAGTCCGAAAAACGTGACCAGGAAGGTATCCAGGCGTGCGCCCGGGTTCGGAGTTGGATTGTCGAAATCGGAAAGGAATATTTGCCAAAGCGAGAAGTAGTCACTGAGCGCTGCGCGCTCAGCGAGGTCATTGCCAACCTCAAACGCACGCTCGACTGGTGATCACGGCGGTGCCCATATCCCCGACTCTCGAGGAGAGCGCCAAATAGTACGGGCAAGTGCGGCTTGCCCCTACCGACTCGCAGCTGTGCCCTCTCGATCGCTTGAGTAGACTCAGTAACGGGGCGCCGGAGCGGCGGAGAGTTCCACGCGCTGAGCTTCGGCGACAAGTGCGAGAGGGTTCGACGAATGCGATCATCATTGAGGGAGCTGCTCGTGGGAGTCGGCACGTTGGGCCTGCTCATCGGGTTGAGCGCACGGGCCGATGCTCCGGTGGCGATTTCATGGGATGAGGGCTTGGCTTTCGACTACGACCGGGAGAACTACCAACGACTGCTCACGGATATAATTCAGAGGGGGCATTCGGCGGTGTCGGCCGAGCTCGGCTGGACGCTGGAGCGGCCACTGAAGATCAACGTTTACACGCCTGTCCACTACGAAAAGCAGTTCGGGAGCGTGGCTGCGTCCACCCGGGGCGCGCACTATGGCTATGGCGCTATCTACGTCAACGGTGGAAGCCGACTCAATGATGAGTTCGCCGGAACGATGGTACATGAGCTGACGCACGCGTTCCTGGACTACCGAGGCACCGGGAGGCGGCTCCCGACCTGGCTGAACGAGGGATTGGCGGAGCGTCTCGGGTGGAAGCGCAAAGGGCTCGATCAGCTCGCGCCGAATCAGGTGATGACGATCCAATACGAGCGGCGGCAGGGCAAGCTCACGCCATTGCCGGTGTGGGGCGTGATTAGGATGGACTACTTGCAGTTCTACGCAGCGGCCCTATTCGTCGAGAAGAAGGTGGGAAAGGACAAGTTGCTCGCCGTGGTGCGGCGTACGCTGCAGGGCGAGTCCTTCGAGCGGGTTCTTGACCAGGAGGTCCGCTGGACGGTCAGTGATCTTGAACGCGAGTTTGTCGACTGGGTGGACCGCCTCTAGCTGGGAATCTAGACTTGGCTCGCAGAGCGCACGCTGCGTCGAGTCGGCGGCGCTGGTCCACACCGTCAAGGCGAGCAACTTGGAAAGGTTGAGGGAGAACCGCGGAAGGGCGAACCTTCCGCGATTCTCCTCCGCGCGCATCGGACGAAACCCTATAGCGAGCGCAGGAAGTTGAGGATGTCCTGCTCCTGCGATGGGGTCAGCGCGCTGAACTGGCTGATCACCGCATTGGCTTCTGAGTTGCTACCCCGTCACATTTCCCTCTCCTGTTTGGGTTGAAGCGGTTTGGTCAGGCCCCTCGAGCCGGCCGATTCGCCGGACAGTCGAGAAATATATGACTTAGTTGAAAAACATGTAAATCGTGATTAGCTAGTTTTTGTTGGTCATTGCACATTTGTGCGGGTCGAGGTCGGAGCCGCTTTTCGCTGTTGATGGCGTGCTCTTGCCTCGTGCTCGAGCGCTTTCTCAAACGGCGCGAGTGAATGGCAAGACTCCACCGTCCAGCTCCAAGAGTCGCGCTGCGATGCGAGGCCGCTAAAGCGCGGGACATTCACTGACCGGCCGCGACACCGTGACCTGACAATCGTTGCATCGGTTCGCGCGCGTTCTTTCGCTTCCCAGGGACTCGTCCGGTTCGTTGAAACGTTTAAGTAGAGAAGGAGTCCCCTGATAATGCCTGAAAAAGCTCATTCTAAGACTGGCAACCACCGGTGAGAGATTCCTCTCGAGTAGTCGTGGTCACTGGAGCCGGCGTCTGCTGCCATCTCGGAGATGACCTTGGCCAGATCGAGTCGATGCTCCGAACTGGGCGGACCCTGCCGTTCGTGCGCTATCCGCCAGCGGTTCAAGCTGGAGCGCGTTGCCAAATCTTTGGTAGCTACCGGGGCGAGCTCACTGCTCCTCGGCAGCACGCGCGCTTCATGGGACGCGCCGCGCTGATGGCCTACAAGGCGGCCCTCGCTGCCCTCACCCAATCAGGGCTCGATCGCCGCGACATCGCGGTTGTAGCCGGAAGCGGTACGGGAGACGTTGCCACCCACATCGAGATTCAGGAGAAGTTCTCGCGTGGCGATGGCTTCCGCAAAGTATCGCCAGCGGTCATCCCGCGCCTGATGGCCTCCACTGTCTCCGCCAACCTGGCTACGGCGCTGTGCACGAGTGGGCCGTCGTTTAGCGTGAGCGCCGCTTGCGCTGGCGGCGCCTACAATATTCTCATCGCGGCAGAGCTGATCGAGCACGGCCATGTCGAGGCGGCGCTGGCGGGCGGAGCTGAGGCGGTGGATCCGCATTTTCACGCTGGCTTCGAGGCGATGCGCGCGCTCAACGGCCACGACAACGAACTGCCCGAGCGCGCATCTCGGCCGTATTCTGCTGATCGCGCGGGCTTCATCTTCGGCGAAGGGGCGGGCATGCTGGTCCTCGAAACCAGAGCCCATGCAGCCGCGCGGGGGGCAACGGAGCTTGGAGTGGTTTGCGGCTACGGCATGTCCTCGGATGGCACTGGAGAGATGGTTTTCCCCTCAGAGCAAGGGGCACTTCTCGCGATGCAGCGTGCGCTGCGTCACGCTGAAGTGACTCCCGAGGCTATCGACTACGTGAACACCCACGGTACTTCCACGCCGAGCGGCGACGTGACCGAGGTGCGCGCCCTGCAGCGGTTATTCGCTGGCCGGATCGTTCCGTATTCGTCGACCAAGGGCTATACCGGGCATCCCATCTCGGCCGCCGGAGCAATCGATGCGATTTTCACGCTATCGATGCTTCGCGGAGGTTGGATTGCTCCGTCTGTGAACGCGGAACCGCTCGACCCGGCCCTTCGAGAAATGCCACCGGTGTTGCGGCCGGTCTCGCAGCCACTAAGGCTCGCGATCTCCAACTCGCTCGGCTTTGGCGGTACCAATGTTGCTTTGGTGCTCGGTCGCGCAGAACCGCGATCCCGCAGCTAGCGAGATTCTGAAACCGATTCGCGGTTCCAACCTCGAAACCGAAGTGCGGCAACGTTGACTTTTGTTGCCAGAATGGTTAACCGTACGGTTAATTATTCACCGAACTTCAACATGAATCGAAAGGACCCCGCGATGAAGAATCCACCCCCAGGTTGGCCTCGTATCTCGTCTTCCCTCTTCTACCGAGAGCCCGCCAAGGCGATCGACTGGCTCTGCCGAGCGTTTGGCTTCACGGTGCGTCTCAAAGTCGAGGGTGAGGGAGGTCGCATCGAGCACTCCGAGCTGGAATTCGGCGAGGGTCTAATCATGGTCGGCGGGGCCGGCGAGGAGTACACCCGGCCCGAGAAGGCCTGGCGAGCGCGAACCGCAAGTCCAGCAATGGTCGGCGAAAGAAACACCCAGACACTTTGCCTTTACGTCGATGACGTCGATGCTCATTGCGCACGAGCCAAGGCGGCTGGCGCCACTCTCTTTTACGAGCCGAAAAACACCGACTATGGCGGTGACTACTGGGAAGATCGCTCTTATGGAGCGATCGACCTGGAAGGCCATATGTGGTGGTTCATGCAGCGCATTCGCAGCCCGAAGGGCGATGAAGAATAGCTCGCTTGATCGCACCCTCGCCGCGCTCGCTGATCCCAACCGGCGCGCGGCGGTCCAGCTGTTGCGCAGAAAGCCTCGACGCGCGGGAGAGCTCTCCGAAGCGCTGGCGATGAGTCCTCCAGCGATGAGCCGACACCTGCGCGTCCTTCGAAAAACCGGGCTGATCGAGGGGGACGAACATGAGCACGATGCTCGCGTTCGAATTTACCGCCTCCGACGGGAACCGTTCCGCGAGCTTCGCGAGTGGCTGGAGGACGTGGAAGGGTTCTGGAGCGCCCAGCTGCAGTCCTTCAAGGAACGCGCTGAACGCCGGGGACAAGGCTGATGAGATCTGCCGTGCCGGGCGATCAAGTCAAGGTGTCGGTCTCGGTTGCGGTGGAGCCGTCGGTTGCGTTCGAGGTCTTCACCGAGGAAATCGACCTTTGGTGGAGGAGTGGCCTGCGCTTCCGGGTCGCCGGGAAGAATCGGGGGATCATCCATCTGGAGCCGCGCGTCGGGGGCAGGTTGTTCGAGTCTTTCGAGACCCACGCTGGGACCCGGGTGTTCGTGACCGGAAATGTTACGGCGTGGGAGCCTCCGGCGCGACTCGTCTTCGAATGGCGAGGGGTGAACTTCGCCCCAGGTGAGAAGACGGAAGTCGAGGTGACGTTCGAGCGCTCGGGCGACGAAACAGTCGTCACCGTTGTTCATCGCGGCTGGAGCGCCATTCGAGGCGACCACCCCGTGCGGCATGGCCTCGATGTCGCCGGATTCTTGCGAATGAACGGGCTCTGGTGGGGAGATCTGATGTCCTCGTTCAGGCTCCGCACTGGCCTTTCGAGACACAACAGAGCCGATTATTTCCTCACCAGCGAGCGCCTGGGATTCCGCACCTGGAGAAGCGAAGACATCGGCCTCGCGCAGGGCCTCTGGGGCGATCCGGGTGTCGCACGTTTCATCTCTGCGGGTGGACCACCGTCCTTCGAAGCGATCCAAGAGCGCCTTGTTCGCGAGCTCGCACTTCAGACCGAGCACGGATTCCAGTACTGGCCGATCTTCCTACTCGCGAACGGTTCGCATGTCGGATGCTGTGGATTGCGGCCGTATCAACCTCGCGAGGACATTTACGAACTTGGGGTCCACATCCGGCCAGCGTTCTGGCGAAAGGGTTTTGCCTTCGAGGCTGCCAAGGCTGTGATCGACTACGCCTTCGAAGTCTTGCACGCTCGTGGTCTCTTCGCGGGCCACAATCCGACTAACGATGCGTCCAAGCAGATGATCGCCAAGCTCGGTTTCCGCTATACGCACGACGAATTCTACCCTCCAACTGGGCTGCAGCATCCGTCCTACTTGCTGATGCGATCTTCTGACCGCCCGCCGCCCACCGATGAGCGCGGGCTTAGCAGGAAGCGGTCCCTGCGAAGCTAGACGAGGCTCCGCAGCGCCGCCATCGCGCGAACGCCGAGCTCGGCAGCGCGCCGCACCGCTCTGTTTAGGCCGACGAGCCGCCGGATGTATCCTTCGTGCCAGTAGGCAAGATCCAGGTCGGACACGATCCTCGTGGGGTGACGCAGCGACTCCCAGTGCCCGGGCGGGCGCGCGATCGGCGTCCCCCTCTGAGCCCCGAAGCCATCGGTATGAGTAAGATTTCCGAGGCATCGCGCCTCCTCGCGGGTGGGGCGCGTCAGCACGCGGACGAACGGAGCAATCGCCAACTCGCTGTCGATCACCAGCCAAGGCAACCGCTCTGCCAGCACTAAGAAATCCTCGATGTAGGTGAGTGCCGCCGACCGCAGTCGCTCGGCCGCGGCCACCTGGCTGGGCAGAAACTCCGACGTAGCGAAGATCGGAGTGATGGCGCCACCGGTTCGCTCGAAGCCGAGCACCAGCCCGTGCGGCGCGCCATGAATGAACTCGAAAATCTCGCAACAGGTCTGGATTAGGTCGCAAAGCTCGCCGGGCAGCCCGTGCTCAAATAACCAACCGTGCAGCTTTAGACTCTCCGCCTGGCGGAAGCGCGTTTGCTGGAAGGTACCGAGGTAGTAGCCCTCAACGTCCACCTCGGCTCCCGCGAGCTTGAGGAGCTTGACCAGGGCGCGCTGCTGAGTGCCATGCCAGCCCAGATCGACCAGTGCGACCCGTTTCGCCGTCGAAAATCCTGACTGACGCAGGTATTCGAGCGTCACCGTGCGCTCGCGCTCGGCCACCCTTAGGATTTGCGGCTCGAGCAGGCGAAAGAGCGACCGAAGCCGTTCAGCGTCCTCGAGCGAACGCACCCGATGCATCGGCCCAACCAAGCCTGCGCGGCGGATCGCATCGCCGAAGCCGGCCGGGTCCAGGCCAATCCGCTCAAGATATTCCCCGACCTTCAGCGGCCTCCCCGTGCAGAGGAAGCGGAGCGTCAGCTCGTCGAGCTCGGTAATCGCCGGCACGGTGAACGCGCGCCGCGAGCCATACAGATAGGAGGAGGGTGGACCGCCGCCGAGCCGGCTGTATACCTGTCTCATGATCCAACCATCGCGGGAGATGAAGAAGACGCGCTCAACGTCGGCGCGCGCGAGCTCGGCTTTGAGCCAGCGCTGAAACCCCAGGTACAGAATCCCGGCGCACGCGTAGCCCAGGCGTGCGAAGAACTCGTCCCCGCCGTCGGCCTCCCGGCGGTTGCTCACCAGGCCGCGGTGAATCGCCGCGGCCGCGCCGGACGCGACCGACCGATCCACCGCGGGTGTGGTCGCGCGCTGGTAGTGGAAAGCAGTGAGTCCGGCACTTCGTGCCTGCCGGACGTCAGCCGAGTAGTTACCGCCAAGGTGCAGGATCCGCGCTGCAGGCACACCCAGCTCCTTGAGCATCCGATGATAGAGCTGCCCGCTCGACTTGGTCACGCCGCCCAGGGCCGAGGAAAGGAACAGGCGCGCGTACTTAGTATAGCCTTCGGTTTGCAGGATCTCCTCGACAATTTCCTTGGGCAGGTACGTGTCCGAGACGAACACAACTGCCTTTCCGAGCTCAAGCGCCCGCTGGTAGATCGCGTGCACTGCTTGGTTGCGTGTGCACACCAACCGCTCGAGATCAATCTCGAGCGCGTGCAGCCTCGGCGCCGACCAGCCGTCGGGTGGCTCAAGGCAGGCGTAGATCTGGTTGAGTGTGATGTCGGCGGCAGGCCGCTCTGTCGATGCGCGCTCGCGCGCGCGGCGTTCCGCGTCGACACGGGCCCGCGCAAAATCCCACACCTCCTGTGGAGAATAGAGGTGCCGGTACTGCCCGGCGACCAACTCGAAAACGTCAGTCGGTTGCTCCACGCGCCGGAGGATTGCGGTATCAAACACGTCCAGCGACAAGATCTCGCAGCGATCGATTGCTTTGATCAGTCTGCCGTTCACAGACCCTATTACAGATGCCTTCCGCGCGGACAAAGGCCTTGTGGTGCCTTCTCGAGCGCCCCACCCTTTGGGTGCCATGCTCGCGCACATTGCGCTCGTGGCGCAAGTAGCAACCGCATGGGACAGAACTGGCGCAGTTAGCGACATAGACCAACCAAGCCGCGTCTGGAGGAGCTCCTAACCCGCGGGCCAAGGCGAGTTCCGCACGCACATCTTGCGCTTTGCCGGAGAGAACCGTGGGTGCGCTGAGTGTGGAACTGTCATCCGCGGATCTCGCCCGGCTCGAAGATGCAGTACCTGCGGCCGCAGTCGCCGGTCAGCGATACGATGACCCGCTCAGATGAGAATGCTGGACAGCGAGCGTTAATGCGCCCGAAAAGCAAAGCAGCGGCGCTACGCTGACGCAGTCTTCGGCACGGAAAGCCCGGCCGCGTCGCGCATGACCGTGGCCATCGCGGACCAATCGAGGTCGCCTCGCCCGAGCGCCAATGCCTCGATAAAGTGGTCGTGAATCAAGCTCGCGATCGGAAGGGGGACCCTGAGCTCCTCTCCGGCGCGAAGCGCGAGCGTCACGTCCTTCAATCCCAGTTCCATGCGGAATCCTGCGGGCCGGTAGCTCTGCGTCGCGATCCGGGACCCATAGCCCTTCAGGACGGGAGACTGGAAGACGGCGCTGAGGACCTGCATCGCATCGCCTGGTGCAACGCCGCCCTTTTCGGCGAGCACCAGCACCTCTCCGAGCGTCTCGATCAGCGAAGCAATGGTGAGATTACCCACCAGCTTCATCAGGTTCGCGTGCGGGGGCCTGGCGAAGCGGAAGGTGCCTTGCCCAATTGCGGCAAACAACGGCGCACAGCGTTCCAATGCGTCGGAGGGTCCACCCGCGACGATCCACAGTTGCCGTTGCGCGGCGGCATCAGGCCGCCCAAACACAGGCGCCGCCACGAAGCGCCGTTGCGCCTTGGCGTGAGCGGACTCGAGCTCTTGAGACAGCGCCACGGAAATCGTGGACGCCTCTACTCGGGTGCAATCCTTGTCCATCCCACTCAACGTACCATCGGGACCGAAGGTCACTGCGCGCACAGCCTCATCGTTCGCCAACGAGCTGACGACGAATTGCGAGCCCTTGGCCGCCTCCCGGGGCGTATTGCACAGCTGCGCCTGCGGCAAGTCGCGGACCATCTCTTTCGCTTTCTGCGGGTTTCGATTCCACACCCGCAAGCGGAAGCCGGCCTGCGCTAAATTTTTCGCCATCGCCGAGCCCATGTTGCCCAGCCCAATGAAACCGACACTTTGATTTGTCTCCGTCACGGACGTCTCCTTGATAGGCCATCTGGCCGTCGTCTTGGGCCGCAGGCACGCTGGCTGAGGCTGATTTACAAGACTCGGCTACGTCCGCGCCGCTACACGTGAAAGGATCGGTTCATTCTCTTCCACGGCAAGTGGCGAGTCAGACCCGCTTGCTTAGCCGGTACGCATCTGCGTCGGAAGCTTGGTCGACTGGAAGAACACCACCTGCCACTTTCCACCGCGCTTCACGAATAGCCGCGACGCACGGTAGGTACCGCTGATGTCCTGGTCGCCCATTTTGCCCTTCACTTCCGCTTTTGCGGTGAAAAGGACAGTGGTCGGCCCATACACCTGCACCTTCGCGTCCGAAGTATCGATCGAATCGTACTTCAACTTTCCGGACTTGAGGTTCTCGAGGAGTTCAGCCTTCGTGCTCGGCGCGCCGGTGATCGCGCTGATGCTCACGTAGTCCTCAGCGTACAGTTCCTTGAACGTCGCTACGTCGCCCTTCAGCGAGGCTGCCCTGATCCTATCATTCAGCTTCATGATCGTCGCTTCGACTCCGCCGCCCGACGCCGCACCATCTGTTCCCTTTTCTGCCGCGCGCGCAGACTTTTGCCACCCGGCCAGTGCCAAAACGGCCGCCAGTACAGGCACCGCAACGATTGCCTTCTTCATAGCGTGACCTCCTTCGGCAATTGAACTTCGACGAGCGCCCCCTGTGGGCGGGCGCGGAGGTTACGCTGAAAGCAGCCACGGTTCAACGCTGGCGGAATTGGCGCCTCCAGGCCTTCTCGATCGCGGCGCGTGGCAGAGCGAAGGCCACCGGGCCCGACGGCAACGCGCATCACTTTTCTGGTCTCGAATGCCATTCGGATCTGCAGCGCCCTACTAAGACGAACGCCTACTGAGACACACCTGTCTGTTGAGTGGTCGACCCAGGACAGTGATGGCTTCACGTTCGTGCTCGCGTCTTGCAGCGGGTCGAGCACTAACGAGCTTCTGAGTAGCCAGCGAAGTCTGGCTGTCGCTGAGCTGGCTGCCGTACCGGGAGAGATTCTGGTCAAGCTCCGCTCCGACCAGAACTCGCCTGCAGATCTGGCACGGATCAAGAGCGATGCCGACGCGGAATACCACGAAGATCTGGCCCAAGTGGCGGGCGGCGAGATCTACAAGTTGAAGCTGCGGGGCAACGTACAAGATGCGCTGCAGAGGCTCGCTTCAGACAGCGCAGTCGAGTACGCGCATCCAAATTACGTCCATCAGGCGATCACCATCCCGAATGATCCGCAATTCGGCCAGCTCTGGGGCCTTCGCAATACGGGTCAGACGATTAACGGAGTGGTTGGCGTCGCTGGCGCGGACATCAAAGCCGAGCCCGCCTGGAGCGTGACCACCGGCTCGCCCACCATCGTGGTCGGAGTCGTCGATACGGGCATTGATTACACGCATCCCGACCTTGCGACGAACGTTTGGAACAATCCTGGCGGTATCGGCGGGTGTCCCGCCGGAACGCATGGCGACAACGCGATCACGCGAACCTGCGACGCGCGCGACGACCACTATCACGGCACCCACGTTTCGGGGACCATTGGCGCGATCGGAAACAATGCCTTGGGAGTGGTCGGGGTGAACTGGACGGTGAGCGTAATGGGCCTCAAGTTCCTGAACTCGGCCGGAAGCGGTACCACCGCCGATGCCATTGTGGCGATCGACTTTGCGGTGAACGCGAAAATCGCCGGCATCAATGTCCGAGTGCTTTCCAATAGCTGGGGCGGCGGACCGTACGAGCCAGCCCTCTTCGATGAAATCAACCGAGCCAATACCAATGACATTCTCTTTGTCGCCGCGGCCGGGAACGCCGCGTCGAACAACGATGTCACACCGTCTTACCCGGCTAGTTACAACACTCCCAACATGGTCGCCGCCGCCGACAACCGCGATGGCTTGGCGTCGTTCAGCAACTACGGCCCGACTTCCGTTCATCTTGGGGCACCCGGAGTGGACGTTCTCAGCACCACGCCCGGATCGGCCTACAGCTATCTGAGTGGCACTTCGATGGCGACGCCCCACGTCTCGGGTGCAGCGGCTCTCGTTCTCTCGCGACAATCGCTCAACACCGCGCAGCTAAAATCCGCTCTCCTCAACAACGTGGATCGAATCCCGTCCCTTGCGGGCACCACCTCTGCCACTCTGGTGGTGACGACCTGCACAGACGGAGAGTGCTAGGCGTAGGTCCCCAGCACGCGTCGGAGGCGTAGCGCCGCTGGAACTTGCTTCCAGCGGCGCCGACCCCTCGAATCCGGCGCGTTTTGCCAAAAGATGTCACAGCGTGTGGAGGCGGATGCAGAGCCTAAAAAGGCCGGCATTCAAAGCCTGACCAGCGAAAGTGTCACGGACGGAGGCCCCGCCAAGGAATCCCCCGTTGGCAAATTGCGGAAAAGATGTCACAGCGAGCAAGCGAAAATTTTGCCGCCCATTCACCCTGACGACGCCGCAAAGACCGAAAGATGTCACTGTATTTCCCTCTGTTATTTTAGAAAAATGTCACGGACTGCGAACGGGTAGCTACCCAGCCCAACCCCGCAATCCGATCCGGGAATTGCGCAAGATGTCACGGCAACAGGGCACCGAGGCTACCTCAATCTGCCCTGCATATTTGCCAAAGATGTCACGGCCGTAACGCAGGCCGTCAGGCTCGAAATTTTCGAATCAACGAGTCGGGACCGCTAAAGATGTCACGGAGACCACCGAGGATTAGTGCGCGATCCGCGTTCAACCAATCTGTAATCCTCCGCTCAGGCTAGAAGGGATAGGCAGCCCTTGGCAAGGTAGCCGTCTACTTCGACGCGTTCATCAATGACGAAATGGTGGAGGACGCGCTGTTGGAGACCACCAGGTCCGGCTTGGCGTCGCCATTCAAGTCTCGGATGGCGATGCCAAATGGGTTGCTCCCCGTTTGGAAAGACCGCTCGTTACCAAAGGTACCGTCGCCGTTGCCGCGTAGAACAGTCACCGTAGTCGATTGTTCGGCGCTGCCGCTCGTTCGAATCGTGTTCGTTACCGCGATGTCCGGTAAACCGTCGCCATCCAGGTCTGCCGCCGCAATCGAATTGGGCTGGGTACTGAGATCGCGAACGATCGGGTCGCCAAATGTGCCATCTCCATTTCCCAGGAAGACTTCAACTCCGTTTCGGACCGTGCTGGCTAGGTCTGGGACACCGTCGCCATTGAAATCGGCCACGGCGAGCGACAAATGGACAATCAGCGGGTCAAGCAATGGAACGGTGTCAAATGAACCATCGCCGCGGCCGAGGAGAACTGTGACTCCACTTCGCGGGCCAGCCACGATTGCGGCGAGATCGGGAATGCCATCTCCGTTGAAGTCGGCGGCCACCAGAGAGGATGGAAAGAATCCTACCGGTATCGACTGCGGCGGTTGAAAAGTTCCGTCACCATTTCCGAGAAGCACCGAAATCACGCCTGCGAAATCGCCGTTGCACACGACGAGATCCAGAACATGGTCTCCGTTGAAGTCGGCGGCCACCAGACAATCTGGGTCCACTCCGACGGGTATCGAAATCCATCGCCTGAATTCGCCCCGTCCCACGCCGCTGAGGAAGGCGACGCTGCCATCCTGTCGAGTCGAAATTGCCAGGTCTACCAGGCCGTCTCCGTTGAAATCGCCACTCGTAATCCCAGAAGCTCCATTCGGGATGTTGTACTGAAAATTCGAAGCCTGGAACCGAAACCCACCCTCCCCCAGTCCAATCATCACCGTCACGCTGCTGCTTCCGGTGTTAACGACCGCCACGTCAGCGATCGAGTCGCCATCGAAGTCGTCGACCACCAGGTTCTCGGGAAAGCGCTGGGTGTTGTGCCCGAAATCCCTGCGGGCTCGAAATGACGGCTCGGCGAGGGCTTGGAGCGCGAGGCAAAGAGATACCGCAACCACACTTCCGATCGTGTTGAGCACCAGAACCCCACCTGTAGATTGGACCTATAGATGGGACACTGACGCTCCTCGCTCGTTGCGCTCAAACCATCTCGAAGGTGTGGCGTCGCGGTGCATCGCCACGGGGCGGCGGGATCGGCGGCAGGGTGAAAACGACGGGGCGCGCCGCACCAACGGCTGCCCCGTAACCCGGCCGCATGGCAGCTATTGTCGCGTCCCGCTGTAGGTGGCGTTGCAACTGGTGGTGCCGCACGGAGGAGTGCCGGAGCCGGTGCAGACGTTGGCTCCGCTTCCGCAACTGCCGCATCCATCGAAATGGACTGCAGCGGTAGCGGTGGTGCAGCTTCCGTTCGGCGACATCTGGAACGTGATCGGCTGTTGGCAGACTCCGCCGCCGGAGTTACCGTTGAACGGCCCGAAGGTGAGCACGCCGTTCGAATAGACGCCCGGGAGGCCGCCCCACGAGCCGTACGAGCAGACGCCTTGCCCATGCGACTCGGGCCCGTGGGTGAGGCTCACCGTGCAGCATCCACCGTTTGATGTCGGCGCTACCCAGACCCTCGCAGTTGTCTGCGGTGCCGTCGAGGCGCATGCTGGCTCCGACGTACCGGTCTGGAAGACCCAGGTTCCCATTGGGCAACTCGATCCTGGGGGAGTCGTCGCCACCGTTCCGGTCGAGACGCTGGCCGAGGCGAGCCCACTGTTCAAGTCGACGGTGATGTTGCCTAGGCTGGTGCTGCTCGAGACGGTGAGCGCGGTGCCCGCTGTCGACGCGGCCTGGAAGCTCAGCGTGGCGACAGTGCTACCCGCTGCGTCCTGCACGAAACAACCGAAGGCCACTCCTTGCGCTGCGAAGGTGACCGAGACGTTGCCCGAGGAGTCCGCCGTGCCCGATGCCGCGACCGGCGGCGATCCGAACGTCACACAATAAAGTTTGTAACCGCCCAGCGGCCCCGCTAGTGCATCGGCTCGGGTCGATAGCTCCAGCGCTTCCGTCGAGGTGTCAATCATGTGCGTGACACTGCCCGATTGCAGCGTCCCGGTGATGGTCACGTTGCCCGGCGTTGTAGTGTTGCTCTTCCCTCCGCATGCGAGCGAGAGCGCGAGCGCCGCGATCGCGGAGCCGCAAATGTTTTTGTTCATTTTTTGGAAACCCCCGTAGACTTTTTTGGAAGTCGAAACTCTACGACTTGGTCGGCCTGCAGATTCAAGGACCTGAGGTGGGCAGTTGCCGACTGTGCGCCGCTGCGGCCACACGCATCTCGCAGATCCGGTCGAGCGAAAAACCTGCACGCCGAGTTGGGGTGCTCTCAGGAACTCAAGCTTGCCGCTCGCCTTGAATCGCACTGATAGTGTTCGCCAACGGCTGCTTCTGCCAAGCTGGAAGGGAGCATGAGCACTCGAACGAAATTAGTCACCTGGTTCGGGGCGTTCGCCGCGAGTTTCGCCGGGGCTTTGATCCTCCTCGAGATGTTCATCATGATCAGCCCCTTCATTCTCTACTACTACGGCGTCTACGGGCCGGTGATGAGCCTCTTGCACCTAAGCCGCTGGACCGCATGGCTCACTGCGTTCTTCCTGCCTCACCTCGTTAGCTTCCCGCCGATGCCCGACCTCGTGACCGTGGGCTTCTTGATATTCGTCGTGGGAGTACTCGCGTTCTTGGTGAATGCTGGCCAGCTCTATTACGTGAAACTGCGCAAGAAGTCGGTGGCGGTCCGTGGTCTTTACGCCCGGATTCGGCATCCCCAGTACCTCTGCCTCGGAGTCGCCAGCTTCGGCCTTCTGATTGCCTGGCCGCGCTTCATTATCCTCGTCTTCTTTGTCTCGATGCTCTTTGCCTATTACTTCCTTGCTCGAGATGAGGAACGCCGGATGGAAGCGGCATTTGGCGACTCGTATCGTTCCTACCTGCACAGAACATGGATGTTCTTGCCGGGAGAGCCTGGGACGAAGCTCTTGGGATTGCTTTCGCAAAAGCCTTGGTCTTCGCGGTCGATTGCTTTGTGCCTGTGGCCGACGTCGCTGATCCTGTCGGTGGGGATCGCGTTACTTTTGCGGTCTGCGTCGATACAGGCGATTCCAAAGTTGTTCTTCGCAGAGGGCAGCATTGCCGCTGTTCCGCTGTCCGCCCGCGAAACTTCAGTCGCCGCTGCGTTTCTCGCCGAAGCCCTGACGAATCCGCAGGTTCGTGATCGGTTCGGTCAAGGAGGAGAATTCCTTGTGCTCGTTGCCGAAAACGACGCGAAGCTTCATCACGTGCTCATCGACTTGGGGATGGAGGGCCGGGAGACAAAAAAGTATTCCGGACCCGGAATATCGGCAGTTGTATCAAAAGCAGTTTCACCGACCCGAACTGTTCTCTCCGGCGAAGAACTGCTTGCGGTCGGAATTGCGCTCGAACCAACCTTCATGTTGACCGCAGCACCTGGGGGTGGGACGCGGATCGTGGATCTAACTCCTGACCAGTTTCGCGGTAACCGCGCTGCGCCGCTCTTTTGACGCTGCTAACGCAAGAAAGGTGCGAGCGGCGCCATCAACCTCCGGCGTTAGGCCCCGACGTGGAGCTGTCTGTCAGGGCGATAGGTCGATGTCTGCCTTTGCGACGCTTCCAGTTCCTGGAGCTTAAGGCCCCGCATCACGTCCGAGCGTTGCAGGACCCCGATCATCGTCCCATCCTGGACGACTGGCAGTAAAGCAATGTCTCCTGAGCCCATCAGTTGCAAGGCACGCCCCAGGTCGTCGTCAGAACCTACGGTTTCCACGTTCTGCATCAGCTTCATGACCGGCGTGAGCTTGCGCTCGTTGGGCGGGACCTTCTCAACTGCGGATTCGGTGAGCAGACCCACCACGCGGCCGTTCTCCACCACGGGGAAGGCCAGTCGCCGATCGCGCAGCATCTGCTCCGCTGCGTCGTACACACTCACGGTTGGCGAAACAGATCCGTAACCGGGCGACATCAGATCGCGCACCCGAACATGACCCAACATGGCCTTGATCAAGACGCTGCGCGATTCTCCCTCGGCGCCGAGGAAGATGAAGAAGGCAATGATGATCAAAATGATGTTGAATGAAAACAATCCGAGAATGCCGAAGAGAACGGCGAAAGCCTTTCCGAGCCCGGCGGCGATTTGAGTGGCTCGGAGCATTCCGTAGCGCTCGGTCAGCAAGGCACGCGCCACCCGCCCACCATCCATGGGAAATGCAGGCAGAAGGTTGAACAGGCCGAGGAACAGGTTCATCTCGGCCAGATAAAACAGTGCGAATTGAAGATTGAACGACTCGAGCCCCGCGATCGCCCGGTTGGCGGCATAGAACACAGCTGCCAGACCGAGACTCGTCAGCGGACCTACGAACGCCATCACTGCTTCCTGCCGAGTCGTTTTTGGAGGGCTGCTGAGGCTCGAAACGCCACCGATCATCAAGAGGGTAATGTCGCGCACCTGCCCGCCTTTTTTGAGCGCGTAGAGCGAATGGGCCAATTCGTGGATGAGCACCGACACAAAAAGCGCAAGCGCCAGGCCGAGACCCCAGACGAAGGGATTGCCCTGGAGCATCTCCGGAGGAACATCGGCGTGACTTGCAGCCGACCGGAACAGCAATCCAAATTGGTAAGCGAGAAAGGGGAGAATCAACAGAAACGAGTAGTGCACCCGAATGGGTATTCCCTTGATCGTGCCAACGCGAAATCCACCCATGGTCTCCTCCTCGAGCCATTCACCTTGGTTGATCTAGCCACGCGGTCACGGCGGCGCACCGAAACGATCCTACCTGGCGCGAGCGGGGGCATGGCGATCAACGGCCTACAAACTTCGTAGCCAGTCGTCTCCCGTCCATAGGGATACGGAAGATGACCATCCGCCGTTTCTTTCTCTCGTCCTCCGCTGTGCAAAAGAGTACGGTCCGACGCCATGCCTCCCTATCGCCGCCTGCGTCGTCCGTGGATTGCGCTTGTTCTCATTTCGGCTTGCGCGACCTCTCCACCGGCTCCGGAGCGGCAAGCCGCTCTGCCGACATCTCCAAGCGCGGCTGCGCCGGTGCCGGCCCAGGCTTCGCCGAGCACAGCCGCAGTCCCTCCGCGGCAGGCCGGCACCGCGGCGGTGCTTCCGCCGTATACGCTCACGGGACTGGCCGCGGACCGCGCCGCGGAGCTGGCGAAGAAAGCTGCGCAGCTGGTCGACGCGTTCGTGAACTCGAACGCACTTTTTACGCGGGACGCAAAGCAGTTGGTGATCGTCTCCAATCGCGACGGCCTCCCGCAGCTGTACGTCGCGGACGCAACCCGGCCGGATTCGCCGGCGCGGCGCCTCTTCGAGTCGAAGGAGCGCGTCAGGCTCGACGCCACCACGCCCGATGGCAAGGCGCTGCTCTTCGGCAGCGACCGTGGCGCGGACGAGAAGTGGTCTCTCTGGCGCATCAATCTCGACGGCTCGGGCGCGGTCGAGCTGACGCCGGGCGAGCGGATGCAGCGCGACCGCGCGCACGTGGCGGACCTCGCGCCGGACACGGTGTATTACTCCGCGCGTCGCATCAGCGAAGCGAGCTCCGCGGTGTATGCAGCTCCGGCCATCGAGCCTGGGCACGAGCGCGAGGTGTACCGCGACTCCAAGCCTGGCTTCCTCACCGACGTGAGTCACGACGGCAAGCAGGGACTCTTCCTGCGCCATCCATCGCGATCGGAGAATTATCTGCTCCTGCTCGACCTCGCCTCGGGTGAGACCCGCCCTCTCTATCCGGGGAGCGGCAAGGTCACCATCTTTGGGGCGAAGTTCTCCCGCGACGCGCGCACCATCTACGTCGCCACCGACGGTGGCGGCGAGCAAGCCTGGCTGCTCGCGCTCGATGCCAACTCAGGAAAGGAGAAGGCGCGCTACGTGGAGAAACACCCGACGGTGGCCAGCATCCCGGCAATCGCGGTGGCAAAGAGCGGCGAGGCGCTCGCCCTGTCCATTGACGCCGGAAATCGCGCCGAGATCCGCCTGCTCGCGGCGCGCACATTAAAGCCGCGCGCCCAGGTGACGATGCCGCTCGGCGAGGGCTTCGTTTCCGACTTCTCGGAGGACGGCAAGCGCTTCATCGCGCTCTGGTCCACTCCCCGCTCGCCCACCGACGCCTGGGCGGTCGACGCGAAGACCGGCAAGCCGGCCGCGCTGCGAAAAGAGGCACGCCCGTCGCTCAAGGAATTGCCGGCGATGGAGACGAGCATCACCGCGATCAAAGCGCGCGATGGCCTGAAGCTGCCGATCAACGTGTCACTCCCCAAGAACCGCTCGGGGAGACTTCCGGTCATCGTCTCGTACCACGGTGGTCCGGCAGGCAGTTCCCGTATCCGCTGGTCGGCAATCTCCGCATTCTTCATCGGGCAGGGGTACGCCTGGGTCGAGCCCAACGTGCGTGGCTCGGGAGGATTCGGCCGTGCCTTCGAGGAGGCGGACAACGGCCAGGGGCGCCTCGCCGCCTTCGAGGACATCGAGCTCACCGGCCGCTGGGCGGCGTCACAACCCTGGGCCGATCCCAGCCGAGTCGTCGTCTTCGGTGGAAGCTACGGCGGCTACACCGTGCTCGTCGGGCTAACGCGAATGCCCAAACTTTGGCGCGCTGGCGTAGATCTATTCGGAGTTGCAAATCTCAAGACGTTCATGGCCACCACCAGCGGCCTGATCCGCGAAGTCTTCCTGCTGGAGTTCGGCGATCCGGACAAGGACGGGGCCTTCCTCGACTCCATCTCGCCTCTCAAGGACGTGGAAAAGATCGTCGCGCCCCTTTTTGTCTACGCAGGCGCCAACGACCCGCGTGTGCCGCGCAGCGAGTCAGACCTGATCGTGCGCGCACTGCACGAGCGCGATGTACCCGTCGAGTACATGGTGGCGGACAACGAAGGCCACTCGCTGGCGCACAAGGAGAACCTCATCCAATTCCTCGCACGGTCGGCGCGCTTTTTGGAACAGCACGTCGGCAGTGCCACTGCGCCGCGGGCCGCCAGCGAATGATCCATCCGTGGATCCACTTGCCGGGTTCAAATCCCGTCGAGGACACTCATTTTTTGCTACTGGGCGGATGTTAGTGGCGGCGTGCTCGGTGGAGGGTACCGCAGAAGCGTGGCTTGCTCGTAGGCGTATGCGAGAGCCAGCAACCGCGGCTCGCTCCACGCCATTCCCGTGAACGTAACGCCGAACGGCGAGCCGTCGGTCGAAAGGTAGCCGCCCGGCACGGTGACGCTGGGATAGCCGGCTTTGGCGCCGATGGCGGCGCCACTGTTCGCGCCGAAAAGGAGCGCGTCGAGATCTTCCACAGCCATCACTCGGTCGATTTCGTCGCGCGACAGCCGGAGATCATTGGCTCGGTCTTGCAAATACTGCGGCCGCTCCGCTTCAAGGTCGGTCGCCTCCGACGCTTGCGCGAGCGTCTGTCCATACCGGAACCGATCCGGGTTGGGGTAGGCGTTATTGAACGCGATCACCTCAGCCAGCGAATGGACGTTGGCGCTGGGCGGCAGAGTGCTGAGGTAGGCGTTCAGGTCGCGCTTGAACTCGTACCGCAGCACCGAAGAATTGAAACCGGCAAGCGCGTTCGCAGTCTCGATCTCCACAAAGAAGACGTCGGCTCCGAGTCCCCGCATGACCTCGGCGGCCGAGTCGATGATCGCACGTTGGGCCGCATTGAGGCTGTAATAGTAGTACACCGGGATTCCGGACGGATTGCGGCCGAACGCAATGCCAATGCGAGCGCCCTGCAGGGCGTTCGGGTTGAGAAATGGCGTGTAGTCGCTGTAGACGACGCGATCAGGCACCTGGGTCGCTGGATCATCTGGGTCGGCGGCGGTGATCGCGCCAAGCAGAATAGCGGCGTCGGTCACCGTTCGGGCCAGGGGACCCGGCGTGTCCTGGCTCGACGCAATCGGAATGATGCCGGTGCGGCTAGCGAGGCCTACGGTCGGCTTGACGCCGACCAGCGAGTTCGCGCTCCCAGGACTGAGAATCGAGCCAGAGGTTTCGGTACCGAAGCCCCCCGCGGCAAAGCTCGCAGCCGCTGAGGCTCCCGGACCCGAGCTGGATCCACCGGGCGAAAGGATGGGTCGCCCGTCGGGAAATCGTGGATCGGGGCGAGGATCGTACGGGTTGAAGACGAAATCTCCCAACGAGCTGTACCCCGCCGGCATCCCGACGGTGAGATAGTTGGCGAACTCGGTCAAGTTGCCCTTGGCGAGGATGATCGCGCCCGCATCCCGCAGCTGTCTGGTGATGAAAGCGTCGTCTAGCGGAACCGATCCCTCCAGTGCCACCGAACCGGCGGTCGTCGGTTGATCGTTGGTATTGACGTTGTCCTTGAGGATGATCGGGATCCCGAACAGCGGCCCTCCGCCTTGTCCCTTCCGCCGCAGTCGATCCAACTCGTTTGCAATTGACCTCGCCATCAGGTTGAGGTCCCGAATGGAATTGATCCGTGGACCGTCTTGGTCATACGCGTCAATCCGAGCGACATAGCGATCGACCAACTCTGCGGAGGTTACTGCGCCTGAAGTGAGGGCGTCCTGTATCTGGGGAATGGTCGCCTCATAGACTTCAAAGCCCGAGCCGGCCACCGACTTCGGTGTCCGGTATTCCGGCTGAGCACTCACCTCGATTGTGATTGCCGCGAGCGCGATTGCTCCGAGCAGGATGGTCCTGGAATGGTTGTATCGGCTCAACATGGAAATACCTCCCGCGAGGTCGTCAAGCACCTCGAGAGCCCTACGCTACGATGGCTCGCGCGGCACGTCGAGCGTGAACACGCAGCCACTTCCCGGTAGGTTGTGAACCCGAATCACGCCCCCGTGAGCCTCGGCCGCCTGTTTGGCAATGGCCAATCTCCGCGAAATGGCCGTTCAACGCTCGAGTGGTATGTCTAAGCGTGCTGCGTCCCGCGGCGCCTTCAGGGAGGATAGTGACCGATCACCCCAAACGGAAGGTCGGGACGGCAGAGCATCCGAGCCCTCGGGGGTGTTTACCCCCTCACAACTCTTCGAGGCACGATGAGGGTCACAGTCTGTGGCGGATTCCCTGCCTTCACGACGACCAGCCTTACCGTGGTGCCCTCCGGACCGCGGAGCATTGGAACCGCGTCGGTGAGGGTCATCGGTTTGACCGGTACTTCGTTGATTGACGTCACCGCGTCCCCGGCTGCGAGCCCTACCTCGGCGGCACCGCTATTCGGAACCACTCTGACCACGACGAACACGTCGCCGTTCTTCTGCAGCGCTGCTCCGATGCCAGCGAGTTCGACTCCCGCGTCCTCGCCGACTTTGAGTGGGGTGAGCTCAATCGTGAGCGGGCCGGTAGTCTCTCCCTCTGGAATTGGAGGGACCGAAATGATTCGGGCATGGTGTCCAGCGGCCGAGGCTTGGATTCCGACCGTGGTCTCGGCCAACGCGTTCAGCGTGAACCCGCCATCTCCATCTGTGAGGGTGTCATTCCGAATCGGTACGCCGAGCGATGGCGGCGTCCCCTCGACTTCCACGAGGGCCCCCGGAATTCCCGCGTCCGTACCCCGTTCGAGGACGAAACCGGTCAAGCTCCCGCCGGCGCTGAGGTCGAAATCTGCCGTGGCGGTGCCGGCCCCTGGATCAGGAATGGTCACCCGGACCTCGGCCGACGGGGCGTGTCCCGGAGCGACAACGCTCACCACTGCGGGTCCTGGAGACAGGTCATCGAAACGGTACTCGCCCGACGGATCGATGACCGACAGCGTTCGCGTTTCCTTTCCCTGGACCATAACCGTGAATGGCGCAACCGGAGAACCATTGCGCTTGTCCCGAACGTGCCCAGCGAGTCCCCCTCCACGGAGGAGCTGAAGGCGAACGCCGATCGTCCCAGCTGCGACCTCTGCAAAGGCTGGCGCAGAACCTGGGCGACTGGCGGCGAGAGTCCAGGTGCCGCCCTCCAGGTCCAGCAACTTGAATCGGCCGTCGACATCGACTCGGGTCGTCATCGCGAAGGCAGTTGGCCTACCCTTCAGTGTGGCCGACACAACCGCGCCTTCGGCCGGTGAGCCGTCTTGATCGATCACCGTTCCCTCGATCGAGAAATGTGCCTCAGCGATCGGTCTGAGTCGCACCGTGAGCTTCCGGCTGAGTCGTACCGAATAATCGACCTGGGCCCTTCCGCTCGCGAAGCCTTCATGAGTCGCCTCCACAATCGCATCATCCGGAGCGATGAACCGGAACATGCCTCTTGAATCAGAACGAAAGCGATTCTCGAGTGGGACGAGCGTCGTAGCCCCGGCACCTCCGCCCAGCACGGTGATGTCAGCTCCGGCCACTGGTTGGTCCTTCGGGTCGACCACTCGACCTTCGAACTCCTGGGCAGGCGAAAGTGCAACTGTGATCCCGCGCACGAGCTCATTGGGCCGCGCTTCCAGGAGCACCGGACTCAGGCCCCACTCCGGCGCGAACGGAAGGTGAGCCGGAGCCGTGGTAGCAGCGAGCAGCCAAAGGCCCGCCACGTGCGGCTCGAAATGGAACGACCCATCAGGTGCACCGGACACCGACGAGATCTGGCCGTTATGCGCAAAAGTCAGCTGAGCGCCCGGCAGCCCATTGCCGGTAAGCGCCGACACGACACGCCCTTCGAAGCCGCCATTTGTTGGTCCCGTCCTGAGACCGGCATCAGCCACGGTTTCGAGGTGCACCGGCAAACGCTGAAATATTGAATGCAGGGCCGGTGAGCTTCTTCGAACGGACGTCTTGTCCGGTGCAGGAGCCTGCGATGGCCGATCAGCATCGAGGGTCTCGCGAGTCCGCAGGACGAAGAACCCAACCGCCAGAGCGGCCAAAACGACTGCGACGATCACGTACCGACGAGGCATGACGCGAATCCTCCTACTAGAGTAGTAGCTTTCTTTCCATGCGCACCGACGCCTTTCAAACCACCCCCGCCGCTCTGGGCCTGGCGCTTTTCGCCCAATGACCCTTCTCCGGGCAGCGACCCTTTCGCTAGCCTTTGGCAGTCGAACCGTTTTCGATCGGCTGACGTTCACGATCGAGGAATCCGAACGAGTCGGGCTGGTGGGCGTGAATGGATCCGGCAAGTCCACCTTGATGAAGATTCTCGCCGGCGCGATTCAGCCGGACGGCGGAGAGATCCAACGAAGGCGCGGCGCTCGGATCGCCCTCTTGCCGCAAGAGCCGGAATTTCCGGAAGGGGCCACGGTGGCGTCCGAACTCGCGGTCGCGCGCCACGCCCTGCGCACGGCGCTCGCGGAAAATGCCGCTCTCTCCGAGCGACTAAGTGAAGCGACGCCGGAGGAGCAATTCAAGCTGCTCCCAAAGCTCTCCCAAAACGCGATCGAGATTGAACGACTGGGTGGGTGGGGCACCGAGCACCACGCGAAGACACTCTTGGATCGATTGGGCGTCAAGGACTGGGATCGCCCAATCGACGAGCTTTCCGGAGGGTTGCGCAAGCGGGTGGCGATCGCGCGCGCTCTCCTCGAGATGCCGGACCTCCTGCTGCTGGATGAGCCCACCAATCACCTCGATGCGGATACCGTCGAATGGCTGGAGGATGAGCTCGACACCCTCCCGGGGGCGCTGTTGCTGGTGACGCACGACCGGTACTTCCTCGACGAGCTGGTGGATCGGATCGTCGAGATTGGACCGGACGGCCGGCTGACGTCATTTCCCGGCAACTACGAAGCGTATCTGGAGCAGAAGTTGGTCGCCTTGGAGGAGGCCGGGGCGCAGGAGCACAAGCGGCAGCGGTGGATTCAGCAGGAGGTCGCGTGGCTCCGAAGGGGCGTGGAGGCGCGCCGCACCAAGAGCAAGGCGCGGATCGAGCGAGCCCGGAACCTCCTTCAGGAGCGTGGCTTCCGCCGGCCCCAAGTGGCTGCGCTGAAGGTTGCCGCATCGGTTCGGCTGGGTCAGATGGTGCTCGAGGCAAAGCACCTCAGCAAACGCTTCGGCGATCGGCTGATCTTGGATGACGTGGAGCTCCTGCTGCAGCCCGGCGAGCGGATCGGTCTGGTGGGACCCAATGGGGTGGGAAAGACGACGCTTCTTCGCGTGCTGCTGGGCGAGCTCGCGCCGGATTCCGGCGAGTGCCGGATTGGAGTGAACACCCGAATCGCCTACTACGACCAGACGCGCGCCACACTCGACCCAGATCAGACTGTGTACGAATCAGCGTGTGCCGAGGAGCACGTGGACATCGGAGGGAGGACAATCCCCCTGCGCGAGTACCTCGAGGATTTGTTGTTTCCAGTGCCGATGCAACGGATGAAGGTGGCCGCACTCTCGGGCGGTGAGCGCAACCGGCTGCTGTTGGCGCGGCTGTTTCTCTCGGGCGCGAACCTGATTGTGCTGGACGAGCCCACCAACGATTTGGACATCGTCACCTTGAACGTACTCGAAAGCTTACTGCTGTCATCCATGGGCAGCGTGTTGCTGGTAACGCACGATCGCTATTTCCTCGACAAGGTCACGACGTCAATTCTTTCGTTCGAGGGTGCTGGAAAGGTCGTGCGCTACCCAGGGAACTACGACACCTACCGCCGGCTGAAGGCGCAGCGCTCAGATACTCAGCTCGAGGCGAAGCCGGCCTCCCTCGCGGCATCTGCCCGGCCCCGAGAGCCGCGCAAGCAGGCGAAGCTGGGCTACCTCCAGCAGCGCGAGCTCGACGGGATGCATGTGGCTATCGAAGGGGCCGAGCGGCGCAAAGCGGAGATCGAGGCGGCCCTGGCAGATCCTTCGAACTGCTCGAATGCGGACCGTGTGCAGGAACTCTCCGGGGAGCTCTCCAGCGTCAACGCGGAGATCGAGCGCCTTTACTCACGCTGGCAGGAGTTGGAGCGCGGTTGACGCCGAAAGATTCCCATCTATCATCTCGACGGCCTCGGCGCTTCTGAAGGAAGGATCCGTCCGATGAAAAGGATGTTATTTCTCATCCTCGCGGCGTCCACATCGGTAACCTGCCAGACCACAACTTCTAGTTCTGCGGGGCAGATCCGTTCCATGCGCCAAGAGATTGATAAAGCGTTCCAACGCCACGATGCGAAGCAACTGGCTACTTTGGTCAGCTCAGATTGCATTTTACTGCAGCATCAGTTCACATAGACGGTTCCGATGCGCTGGAACGCTCTCACGCCTCTCTCTTCATGAGAAGGCCCGACGTCAGCCTCACTCATCATCCGAATCGTATTGTAGTGGACGAAGATTGGGATGTGGCGTCCGAACAGGGGGATTGGATAGAACGTTGGACGGAGAAAGACGGCGTTACGGAGTTGCGAGGTACTTACCTGACTATGTGGAAGCGAGATGGCGGCCTCTGGCGAGAATACAGTGAGACCATCGTGCCTGAGACTTGTACCGGGAGTTCTTACTGCCATCGAAGGTGACCTTCTCACTGCCGAGGACAAAGGCCATTTCCGAGCTGGCTGTTCAGCGTGGTCAGGGAGCGATGGCTCGCCGCGCCCAGAGGAGGGGCAGCAGCATCAGGAGACCCGCCGCGGTGATCGACACAGCGCCAGCGAGAAAGAGCGGCGCGTCGGCGAAGTACCCGAGGCCCATCGAGTACACCAGCAGACAGGGGAGCGCGATCACCGTCAGCGCGTTGGCGATGCTGATCCGCCAGGCCCACCGCTCGCCGCGGCGAACCCCGGCCGCGCCGTAGAGCGTGGTGAACGAGAGCGGCAAGAGCAGCACGGCGTTCAGCAGGAATGTGAACGAAACGATCGGCTCGAGGAATGCGAAGGTGTTCGCGTTGACGGCCCGCCGAAGGATCGACGAGATGTGCGGCGCCGCAAAGAGATGGAAGACTGCCGCGGCAGCGAGAAAGACGCCGCCGGCTGTCAGGCACCGCGCCGCAAACAGCAGCCGACTCCGAGCGTTCATTAAGACCAGTCGTGGATTGTCTTTCTACAGGGACGTCGCCATCTGCTATGGCCATCCAGGCGCTATCATTTTTGAAGAAACTCAATCCCCCTTAGCTTGAAAATTCGGGGTCTTGCCGAACCTCGCGTGCGTCTGGTCGCGATACTCTTCGCGGTCTCGATGGGTCATACAGAGTCTTTGCGGGATGCGGCTGCCAACCACCTGGACCGTTTCACAGACGACGGTGTCGGGATCGACCTTCGCAGTTGGGTTGTCGGCGATGTCATCTGCGTGGGTGACCGTGATTTTCTTTGGGCTCGGAGAAGAAGTGGCGCAACCAGCTAACAGAATCAAAAACCCCAAGACACTCGCTAAACGCTTCACCTTGCCTCCCTTCTCAACCATCAAAGACAACCATTGTTGCAAGTAAACAAGCTAGTCAGGTTGATGGCTGGGTGGCAAGCCTGACAGGCCAAGCTGTCGAAAGCAGAAAAGCACGCTGGGCCAGAACACCGCGCGTTCTCAGATGCCGGCGCCCGAGAACGATTTCATCCGGTGAAGTAAGGCTCGGTCGGCTTCCCTTCCGCGTGCGAGCGCAGGCGCTGCATCAGCTCGCCCCAAACGGTATTGCAATCGGCGTAAGCGCCATCGACTGATCGCCAGCCGCGGTGGCCGAAATGCAGGGTGGTTCCCTGGTCCTGCGCAGCAAGCTCGAAAGTGAGCCGGGTGTCCACCCATTCATCAGGGACTTTCGGAGCCCTCACGCAGGTCCAGGCGACGCGCCTCGGCGTTTGCTCGTCGACCCTGAAGTGGAATTCGACCTTGCCGTTGTTGAACCGAAAGACGTTGACGAAGCCGATCTCCGGTTTGACGGTGCAGTCCGCCGTCCACCAGCCGCGAATGCCGGGCTGGGTGGTGACCGCGGCAAGCACCCGCTGCGGAGGCGCTCGGGTTGAGATTTGATGCAGGATATCCACCCTTG
>Ga0099791_10000027_pt1 | contig 52661 bp, 45 predicted proteins | sample Rivendell_Oct201_7_FD_77318 | JGI IMG/M metagenome (GOLD analysis project Ga0099791, IMG submission 77318) | Vadose zone soil and rhizosphere microbial communities from the Eel River Critical Zone Observatory, Northern California to study diel... | ecosystem: Environmental > Terrestrial > Soil... | reverse complement strand
TGGCACGCCACCATGCAGGCCCGGCAGCCGATACAGCGCGTATTGTCCTGGATCATCGCTTTCGGCTTCAAGGCGGGCGTGGTCATGTGCGGTCCTTTTTCTTGATATTGCAGAGAAACGCCTTGGTCTCGGGAATCTGCGAGTTCGGGTCGCCGACGCTCGCGGTGAGATCATTGGCGATGTCGCCCTGGACGATTCCCGCATAGCCCCAGTGCCACGGGAGGCCGATCTCGTCGATCATCCGACCGTCGATGAGGAAGGGCTGGAAGCGTTCGGTAACCAGGGCGTAGACCTCGATGGAGCCCCGTGCGCTGCTCACGATCACCCGGTCCCCGTTCTTGATCCCTTCGCGCTGGGCCAGCGCGGTGCCGAGCTCGACGAACGCGTTCGGCACGAGGCCGACGAGCCAGGGCATGTTGCGGCTCATGGCGCCGGTCTGCCAGTGTTCGGACACTCGATAGGTCGTGGCGACGACCGGAAAGACATCGGGCGTGCCGTACCGGTCAAAATCGGAGGATCGCCAGATCGTCGCGCAGGGACTGGACTGGATCTTGGAGAGGGGGTTCTGAACCGGGCTCTCCACCGGCTCGTAGTGCTCGGGAAACGGCCCGTCCACGAGGTCCGGGGAGTAAAGCTGTCCAACCCCCGATGCCAGCATGATGAAGGGATTCGTCTCGCCCGGCGCCATGGCGCCATCGGGAACATCGCCTTCCCAGGTCTGCTTCGCGGCGTTCCAGCGGATGACCCATTTGCGGGGGTTGAACGGCTCGCCCTTGCGGTTGACGGAGGCGCGGTTGTAGAGGATGCGGCGGTTCATCGGCCACACCCACGCCCAGCTTGGATGGAGTCCGATACCGTTTGGCGCATCGGTCGTATCGCGTCGCGCGGCAAGGTTGCCCTCTTCGGTGTAGCCGCCGCAGTAGATCCAGTTACCCGCGAGCGTGCTTCCGTCGTCCTTCAGCTGCGCGAAGCCGGGCACCTGCTTGCCCGCGGCGAAGGCCTTGCCGTCCTTGTCCACCCCGTCGACCAGGAAGCGACCGTTCAGCTCGCGGGCGACGCGATGAGGATCGGCCTCGTGTCCATGTGCATAGTCCCAGGCGAGGTGCCGGATCGGCTCGGGGAATACCCCGTCCTTCTCGTACGCGCGCTTCACGGCCTGGGCGATGCCATCGACGATATCCAGATCGGGGCGGCAGTCGGCGATGGGCTTCACCGCGCGGACGCGCCACTGCGCCCAGCGCCCGCTGTTGACGATGCTGCCCTCCTTCTCGACCCCGGACGCGGCGGGGAGAACGAACACTTCGGTCGGGATGCGCGTCGGGTCGACGCCGGGGCGCTTCCAGAAGCTCGCCGTCTCGTGCTCGAACAGGTCGGCGACCACCATCCACTCGAGCTTGTCCAGCCCCGCCCGGATCAGACGTGCGTTGGCGCCGCCCACCGCCGGGTTCTGGCCGAAGCAGAACAACCCCTTCATCTCGCCGGCGAGCATGGCCTGGGTGAGCGCGAGGAAGGCGTAGCCCTGTCCTTGAAATCCAGGGCCGAGCTTGGGCAGGTACGAGAAGGCGAACTCATTGTCGCGCTGGGCATGCTCGCCCCACCACGCTTTCAGCAGACTGACGACATACTTCGGCGTGTTCTGCAGCCAGTTGGCGCTGGCCCGGTGGGTCGCCACCGGAGTCACGCGCTTCAAATAGGTCTTCAGGTCGACGTCCGCTTCCACCGGCAACTTGAGATAGCCCGGCAAGGCGTCGTTGCTCAGTCCCTGATCCGTGGAGCCCTGCACGTTGGACTCGCCGCGCATCGCATTGACGCCGCCGCCGGCGACGCCGATGTTGCCGAGCAGCAGCTGCAGGATGGCGTAGGAGCGGATGTTCTGCGTGCCGTGGCTGTGCTGGGCCGTGCCCATCGCGTACAGCCACGTGCCCGCCCGGTCGGGCGCAAAGGTGGAGGTGTAGAGGTCGCACACGCGCAGGTAGACGTCCTTCGGGGTGCCGGTGATGCGGCAGACGGTGTCGGGATCATAGCGAGAGAAGTGCTGCGCCAGCAGCCGGTACACGCAGCGGGGATGCTTGAGGGTGGGGTCGCGCCGCGGCTGTCCCTGCTGGTCCACGGCATAGGCCCAGCGAGCGCGGTCGTAGCGGCGCGCCTTGGGATCGTAGCCGTCGAAGAGACCGTCGGCAAAACCGTAGCCGTCGCCCACGATCCAGGAGGCGTTGGTGTACTCGCGCACGTACTCCTGCTGGATGCGGTTGTTGGCGATGGCATAGTTGATCATGCCGCCGACGAAGGCGATGTCGGTGCCCGAGCGCAGCTTGGCGAACACGTCGGCAATCGAGCTGGTGCGATTGAAGCGCGGGTCGACGTGCAGGACATACGCGCCGCGCTCCTTGGTGCGGGTCAGCCAGTTCATCGCGATCGGGTGATCCTCCGCCGGATTGCCGCCCATGATCAGGACGACGTCGGCGTTCACCATGTCGATCCAATGGTTGGTCATCGCCCCCCTGCCGAACGAGGCCGCCAGCCCGGCGACCGTGGAGCTGTGTCAGAGGCGGGCCTGGTGCTCGACGTAGACGAGGCCCAGCGCCCGCATGAGCTTCACGAGGAGATACGCCTCCTCGTTGTCCAGCGCGGAGCCGCCGAGGCAGGCGATGGCCTCCGTGCGGTTGACGACGCGTCCGTTCGTCGTGGTCTGGAACGTGCTATCGCGCGTCGCCTTGACGCGCGTGGCGATCCGCTCCAGGGCCCAATCCCACGTTTTCTCCTCCCACGCCGTGCCGCCCGGCGCGCGGTAGAGCACCTTCTGCAAGCGCCGCGGGTTGTTGACCACCTGAATGGCCGACGCGCCCTTGCTGCACAAGGTCCCTTCGCTGATGGGATGGCCCGGGTCGCCCTCGATGTTGACCACCTGGCCGCGTCGGGTGGAGACCACCTGGCCGCAGCCGACTCCGCAGAAGGGGCAGACCGTCGTCGTCGGGGTGGAGCCGGCGGTCTTGATCGGCGGACTCGCCGGAGCGCACCCCGCTTGCGACAGGGCGCCGATCGCCAGGGTGCCCGTGGTCAATCCCCCGAGGAACTGGCGGCGGGTCGGCCCAGGCGGCTGGCCGGGCGCCCCGTCGGCGCCGTCTTCGCGCTTCACCTTGTCTTCGTCGTTCATATTAGCCTCAACCTGCGGGTTTGTGATCGATTTGGGTCATTTTTCAAACACGCGGCCGAGCCACGTCGCAACGAACAAGGTGACCAGCGCGGTGATGACCAGGATGCCGGCGAGGTTCAGCCAGAAGCCGGCCCTCATCATCTGCGGCAGCCGCACCAGTCCGGTTCCGAACACGATCGCGTTCGGGGGCGTTCCCACCGGCATCATGTAGGCGGAGCTCGCGCCGAGCGTACACGCGAGGATCAGGACGTAGGGGCTCAGCCCGAGCGCCGGCGCCATGGCGCCGAGCACCGGTACCATGGTCGCGACCTGCGCGGTATTGGAGGTGAGCTCGGACAGGAACACCGTCATGGTGGTGATCACCAGCAGGAGCAGGAGGGGGTGCAGGCCGGCCAGCCCGCGGCTCGAGTTGCCGAGGAACTTCGACACCCCGTTCGCCTCGATGGCGCTGGCGAGCGTGAGCCCTCCGCCGAAGAGCATCAGAACGCCCCATGGGAGCTTCTTGGCCGTGTCCCAGTTCATCGCTCGGGTGCCCTTGGCGCGATCCGCCGGGATCACGAACAGGGCCATCGCGGCCAGCATGGCAATACCCGCGTCGGAGAGTCCGGCCAGCGGCTTCACTCCCGCCACCGTCCAGCCCTTGAGCAGCGGGTTGAAGATCCAGAGAAAGGCGGTGATGGAGAAGATCGTCAGGACGATCTTCTCGCCCCGGGTGAGGCGACCCAGCTTGCGATACTCCTCGTCGAAGTGCTGCCGGCCGCCGCTGATCTCGCCGATGTCGGCGCGAAAGAGGACGCGGGTGACCAGCAGCCAGGCGATCGGCAGGAAGATGAGCGTGAACGGTCCGCCCACCAGCAGCCAGTCGAAGAAGCTCACTTCCTTGCCGAATGTCTGCTGGATGTAGCGCACGGCGATCCCGTTGGGTGGCGAACCGACGATGGTCGCGATGCCGCCGATCGACGCCGCGTACGCGATGCAGAGCAGCAGCCCGGTCGCGAAGTTGCGCTCCGGAATGCGATCCTGGGGAATCCCCCCGGATTCCTTCAAGCCGGCGCCGGTACGGCTACGCAAGACCATGTCGACGACGCTCAGGGCGATCGGCACCATCATGGCGGCGCACGCGGTATTCGACACCCACATGCTGAGGAACGCGGTGACCGCCATGAAGCCGCCGACGATGGCGCCCGGACGCGCCCCGACCAGGCGCAGGATGAAGAAGGCGATGCGCCGGTCGAGGCCCCAGCGCTCGATGGCAAGCCCGAGGATGAAGCCGCCCATGAAGAGGAAGATCACGTCCGCGGCGTAGGGGGGCAGTACTTTGACCAGGGGCGCAATGCCCAGCAGCGGGAAGGTCACGATCGGCAGCAGCGCGGTGGCCTCGATATCCACGGCCTCGGTGAGCCACCATCCAGCCATCCAGACCATCAAACCGAGCGTGGCGCGGCCCGCTTGGATGAAATCGACCCACTCGCCGGGACCGGTCGAGTAACGGAGGGGCAGCAGCGAATAACAGAGCAGCCCCGCTATCGGCCCGCCGAACAGGCCGATCCGTTTGACCATTGCAGCAGTCATGCCGGAATGCTCACCATCGATCGGCCTAGAACAGCGCCTTCGCGATCAGGAGTCCCGCCAGCACCGCGACGAAGGTCGCGACCAGCCCCGGGATCATGAACGAGTGGTTGAGCACGTACTTGCCGATCTTCGTAGTCCCGGACAGGTCGAAGTTGATCGCCGCGATCAGGGAGCCGTAGGTCGGGATGAAGAAGTAGCCGTTGACCGACGGGAACATCGCGATCAGGAACTGGGGCGGGATGCCGAGCGCCAGCCCCAGCGGCATCAGGGCCCGGGTGGTTGCCGCCTGGCTGTAGAGCAGGACGGACGCGCCGAAGAGGCCGAGGGCGAACGTCCACGGCGCGGCCTGGCTCATGGCGCTGATCGCCGGGACGATCACGGCCTGGTTCGCCGCGATGAAGCTGTCGCCCAGCCAGGCGAGGCCGAAGATGCCGATCACCGCCACCACGCCCGAGCGCAGTGTCGGGGTCTTCGGCACGTCGTCCACCGCGACTTTCGTGGCCACCAGCATCACGGCCGCCACGGAGAGCATGACGATCTCGATCACGATCGGCATGGCGATCGGACCCTTCGCGTCCGGAAGGTCGCGAAGGGCGGGGAAGAAGCCGAAGAGCACGACGAGCGCCACGCCGACGAGGAAGACGAAGGCCGAGAGCTTCGCCCCGGGCTTGAGCGGCGGCCGATCGGCGGCGCCCTTCGGCTGCGGGATGACGCCGGACCGCAGGCGCGCCTGGTACTCGGGGTCGTCCTTCAGGTCCTTGCCGACGAACATCGAGACGACCGCCGCCGCGAGGACGCCGCACAAGGTGGCCGGCACGCACACCATCAGGATCTGGGGCAGTCCCCAATGGGTGAGGCCCTTCTCGGCAAAGAGCCCGATCATCGCGGCGGTCGCCGCTGCCACCGGGCTCGCGGTGATCGCCTGCTGCGAGGCGATGGTCGCGACCGCCATGGGTCGCTCGGGCCGGATGCCGCTCTGGTGCGCGGTCTCGTAGATCACGGGGAGCAGCGGATAGACGATGTGCCCGGTGCCCGCCACGAACGAGAAGCTCCAGGTCGTGAGGGGAGCCACGATCGTGACGTACTTCGGATTGGCCCGGATGACACGCTCGGCGATGCGCACGAGGTAGTCGATCCCGCCGGCGGCCTCCATCACCGAGGCGGCCATGATGACCGCCAGGATGATCAGCATGACCTCGACGGGGGGCGAGGTGGGGTTCACCCCGAAGACCACGACGAGGATCAGCAGCCCCACCGCGCCCCAGAGGCCCAGGCCGACGCCGCTCGAGCGCGCACCCATCCAGATGGCGGCGAGCACGACCACGAACTGCAGCGCGATAGAGATCGTCATGTCGCCTTTCCCATCACTGCTCGAACTTGGGGTTGATGAGGTTCTCGAACGAGAAGACCTCGTCCCATTTCTGCTGGGTGAGGAGCTTCCGCTCCTTCACGACGATGGCGTGTAGGCTCTTCCCCGTCTCGTGACCCTCGTGGGCGATCTCGGCGCACTGCTTGTAGCCGAGCGAGGGCTTGAGCACCGTCACGATGCCGAGCGAATTGAGCACCATCTCCTGGGTGTGCTCGGCCTTGGCGGTGATGCCCTCCACGCAGTTCACCCGGAGGCTGGTGACCGCGCGCTCCATGGCGACGATCGAGGCGAAGAGCGCGAAGGTGATAACCGGTTCCATGACGTTCAGCTGCAGCTGTCCGGCGGAGGCCGCCAGGGTCACCGTGAGGTCGAGACCGATCACGAGGAACCCGGTTTGATTCACGACTTCCGGGATCACCGGGTTCACCTTGCCCGGCATGATCGACGAGCCCGGTTGCTTCTCCGGCAGGTTGATCTCGTTGAACCCGCAGCGCGGCCCCGAGGCGAGCATGCGGAGGTCGTTGCAGATCTTGGTGAGCTTGACCGAGGTGTGCTTGAGCACGCCGGAGAGCAGCACGTAGTCGCCGGTGTCCGAGGTGGCCTCGATCAGGTCCTCGGCCAAGGTGAACTTGATGCCGGTGACGTCGGACAGGTGCTTCACCGCGAGCGCGGGGTAGCCCGGCGCGGCGGTCACCGTCGTGCCGATCGCGGTCGCGCCGAGGTTGACACCGTGCAGGAGCTGCCGGACCTCCGCGATGCGTTTCACCTCTTCACCGATCGTCGTGCCCCAGCCGTGGAACTCCGCACCCATGGACATCGGCACCGCGTCCTGCAGGTGGGTGCGGCCCATCTTGAGCACCCGGTCGAACTCCCGCGCTTTTCTGTGGAAGGCCTCCTGCAGCTGGCGCAGGGCCTCCATGTAGCTCTCCAGGCGCAGGATGAGGCCGAGATGGAAGGCGGTCGGATAGACGTCGTTCGTGGACTGGCCGAAGTTCACGTGGTCGTTGGGGTTGACGTACTGGTACTCGCCCTTCTTGTGACCCAGACTCTCGAGGGCGAGGTTGGCGATCACCTCGTTGGCGTTCATGTTGGTCGAGGTGCCGGCGCCACCCTGGATGAAGTCGGTCACGAAATGGTCGTTCATGTCGCCCGCGATCACCCGGTCGCAGGCGTGGATGATCGCGTCGGCGATCTTGCGATCGAGCACGCCGAGGTCCCGGTTCGCCATGGCGGCGGCCTTCTTCACGTAGCCGAAAGCCTTGACGAAGTACGGCTCCCGGGACATGGACATGCCGGTGATGTGGAAATTCTCCTTGCCCCGGACGGTCTGCACGCCGTAGTAGGCGTCGTCGGGAACCTGCTTCTCGCCCAGGAAGTCCTTTTCGATGCGGTATCCCATTGGTCACACCTCGTCGCGCAAGGGCGCGCTGGGTCGTTACTTGAGTCCCACCACGACCATCTTCCGTCTCAGGAAGGCGATCTGGGTCTGGAGCGGCAAATCCTTGGGGCACAGGTCGTGACAGGCGAGCAGCGACATGCAGCCGAACACTCCGCTGTCATCGCCGATCAGCTCGTAGTACGCGGCATCCTCGCGCGCATCGCGCGGGTCGAGGCGAAAACGCGCGATGCGATTGAGCCCCACCGCGCCGACGAAGTCCTCGCGCATCCGCGCGGTGCCGCAGGCGGCGACACAGCAGCCGCACTCGATGCACCGGTCGAGGAGGTAGATCTGGTCCGCCAGCTCCGGCTCCATCCCCTCCTCGATGCGCTGCAGGTCGACCTCCTCGGTCTTGAGGTGCACCCAGGTCGCGAGTCGCTCGCTCATGTGGCGCATCCACTTGCCGGTGTTGACCGACAGATCGCCGATCAGCTCGAACACCGGGAGCGGCGCGAGGGTGGTCTCCGGCGTGAGCTGCTTGGTGAGGGTGCGGCAGGCGAGCCCCGGCCGGCCGTTGATCATCATCCCGCAGCTGCCGCAGATGCCGGCCCGGCACACGAAGTCGAACTGCAGGGACGGGTCCTGCTTCTCACGAATCTCGTTGAGGGCGATGAAGAGGGTCATGCCGTCGGCCTCTTCGAGCTGATAGGGCTGCATGCGCGGCGTGCTGTCAGGCTCCTGCGGGTTGTAGCGCAGGATCTGGAGAGTGAGCGTGCGGTGCGCGGCGTCGTCGGCCATGGTCAAAACCTCTCGTCGATGCGTTCGTTGGGACCGCGGAAGCGCGGCGGCAGCAGCTCCTCGTACGGCAGGAGCGCCTTCTGCACGGCGAAGCGTCCGGCCGGCGCGAGCTTCTCCCTGAGAGCGTCGACTTCTTTCTGTCGCGCGGCTGTGTCGGGATGGTCGGTGTAGTCCTTGGTGCCATACCCGCGCCAGCCGGGCGGCAGCTCCATCGTCTTCACGTCGAGCGTCTCGTAGCGCAGGGTTGGCAGGGTGTCCTGCTCGTTGGTCCAGGATGCGAGCGTGCGCTTGAGCCACTCGGCGTCGTTGCGACGCGGATAGTCTTCCCGGAAATGTGCGCCCCGGCTTTCCGTGCGGACGAGGGCGCCGTAGGCGACCGTGACCGCGAGCTTCAACATCTTCTGCGTGCGGTACGCCGCCACCAGCTCCGGATTGGCGCCGGCGGCTCGGGAGCGCACCCGGATGTTGCGGCTGCGTACCAGCAGCGCCTGGAGCTCATCGACGGCCTGCTCGAGATCCGCGCCGCGCCGGAAGATGCCGACCTTGGCGGTCATGATCTGCTGCATCGCCACCCGGAGGTCCATCGCGGCTTCGGTGCCGCGGCCCGTGAGCATGGCCGTGAGCTTGGCCTGCTCGCGCTCGAGATAGCCGTGCACGAGGGCGGTCGGGATGTTGACGTTGTTCTCGGATCGGTCGCAAAAGTCACTGATGAACTCGCCCACGATCATGCCGGCCACGACGGTCTCGGCCACCGAGTTGCCGCCCAGGCGGTTGAAGCCATGCATGTCCCAGCAGGCCGCTTCGCCCGCCGAGAACAGGCCCTTCAAGGTCGGGCTCTCGCCGGTCGGCGTGGTGCGCACGCCACCCATGGTGTAGTGCTGGGCGGGGCGCACCGGGATCCACTCCTTGACCGGGTCCACGCCGAGAAAGTAATGGCAGATCTCGTAGACCTCGCGCAGGTTGTGCTTGATGTGGTTCTCCCCCAGCAAGGTGATGTCGAGCCAGAGGTGTTCACCGAAGCGGTTCTTGGCGCCCTTGCCCTTGGCGAGATGCTCCTCCATGCGCCGCGAGACCACGTCGCGCGAGGCCAGCTCCTTCTTCTCGGGCTCGTAGTCCGGCATGAAGCGGTGGCCGTCGACATCCTTGAGCAAGCCGCCGTCGCCGCGGCACCCTTCGGTGACGAGAATGCCGGCCGGGAAGATCCCGGTGGGATGAAACTGCACCGCCTCCATGTTGCCGAGCGTCGCGACGCCGGTCTCGAGCGCGATCGCGTGGCCGATGCCCTCGCAGATGACGGCGTTGGTGGTGACGCGATACAGGCATCCGGCCCCGCCGGTGGCGATGGCGGTCGCCTTGGCCACATACGCGGTGAGCTGACCGGTGATCAGATCGCGGACCACCGCCCCGTAGCAGCGACCGCCATCGTGGATCAAGGCGAGCGCTTCGGTGCGCTCGTGCACCGGAATCGAGGCGGCGATCGCCTGGTCGGCCATGGCGGTGATCATCGCGTGGCCGGTGCCGTCGGAGACGTAGCAGGTGCGCCACTTCTTGGTGCCACCGAAGTCGCGTTGGGCCAGCAGGCCATGCGCGGCATCGCGCTCGGTGATGGTGACCTTCTGGCCGTTGATGATGACCTCGCGATCGCCCTTGCGGACGCGGCTCCATGGCACGCCCCAGGCGGCGAGCTCGCGCACCGCCTTGGGCGCGGTGTTGACGAACATGCGCACGACTTGCTGATCGGCGCCCCAGTCGCTGCCGCGCACGGTGTCCTCGAAGTGCACGTCCTCGTTGTCGCCCTGCCCCTTGATGACGTTGCCGAGGCTCGCCTGCATGCCGCCCTGCGCGGCCTTGGAGTGCGAGCGCTTGGCGGGTACGAGGGACAGGATGATCGCCTCGTGGCCGCGGCGCTTGGCGCCGATCGCCATGCGTAGTCCGGCAAGGCCGCCGCCGATGATAAGGACGTCGGTGTAGATGATCTTCATCGCCGGACCCCCGATGGCGGGCTGGGCTGTACCCAGCCCGGCACGTATTCCTCGCCGACTCGGTCACGGTGCTCATAGCCGATCTTCATGTACGCCCCGAGGGTGAGCAGGCCGAGCGCGAGGAAGAACACGGTGATCCCCCACTTGAGCCGGGTGAGGCGCTGCCGGCTACGACGGGGGTCCGCGCCCTCCAGCCAGCCCCACTTGACGATTAGCCGGTAGAGACCTACGCCCCCGTGGATCTCGACGCAGAACAGCAGCACCAGATAGAGTGGCCACCACGTCGCGCTCCAGACGCGATCGGCAGATCCGTAGGGGCCGATGCCGGCCGGATGCACGAGCATCTGGAAGAGGTGCGGGGGAACCAGGAAGAACAGCAGGAAGCCGGTCACGACCTGCAGCCACCACAGCCCGGTGTCGGGGTGACGCAGCAGGTTCTTGTGGCCGAGGAAGATGCGGTATTGCCGGTAGTCCGCGGGGAACTTGCGCAGGGCCAGGACGGCGTGAACCATGAACAGCACGGAGATGATGGCGACGATCACCGAGACGAGCTGCGGGAATGCCCGGCCGAGGACGTAGTACCCCTCGAACGCCTTCGTGACCATCCACATCGCGTCCTTGCTGATCAGGATGGTGGACACGAAGGCCATGTGGCCCCACATGAACAGGCCGAGCAGCAGGCCGGAGGCACTCTGCGCGAGATCCATACGCGCCGGCCAGTGGCTCTTGCGCGGGCGATCGGCGAGCCCGACGCCGGTGATCACTTTGCTCATACCCTTCGCCCTCGCTTCGCGTTGTGGGAGCCGCGTGATCGAATGCTCAGAAGAGTGTCGAGCGCGAATCTAAGGATCGCCGGGCCCCCCCACAATAAGACCTTAGTGCTATACGAGCCGGGGGCGGCCTCGGGGCGGGATCGGAAGGAGCCACAGTTGAGGCCGCCGCGGACCGACGTATCATCACTCGACGGCCCGCGCTGGAAGCCGGGGGGCCGAGAACGAAACCCATAAGCCAGGACCCTGAAACGACCGTGCGAACGGTAGAGTTCGCCGCGGACGCCCGGCTGCTCGCAAACGGAAGTCCTCGGCTGGTCGTGTTCCCGGCGATCAGCGTAGTTCCTCATCGTCGTCCAGAACCTGGCAGCGCGGGGGCGGGCCTTGAGGTTTGGCGGGTTGGAATCAGGGGCCGGACGGCCTACTCTTGGCGCTACCGGCCGCCTGAGCTGCTTCCGCTGCATACTGCGGGTGAGGCCGACGACGGAATCAGAACACGGCGCGACGGCCTGAGGCCGGTCAGCCGGAGGCGAGGTGCCACATGAGCGTTCATCCTATCGACTACCTGGTGCACTTCTCGAACGTACTCCTGCTCGTGGCGTTCTCGGTGCGGGACATCCTGTGGCTGCGATGGTTCGCGGTCGCCGCCGCCTTGACCAATATCCCCTACTTCCTATACCAGCCGAGCATCCTCTGGCCGCCCGTCCTGTGGGCCGGCGTGTTCACGAGCATCAACCTCTACCAGATCTGGCGCATCTACATGGAGCGCCGCCCGGTGGCGCTGTCGCGCGACGAGCAGACGCTCTATGACCTGGGGTTCCACTCGCTCGCGCCCCGCGACTTCGTCGCCCTCGTGCTGGTGGGGGCATGGAAGGATGCGGCCTCCGGCGACAAGCTGCTGAGCGAGGGGCAGCTCGTCTCTGGGCTGAGTGTCGCGATACGCGGCGAGGTACGGGTCCAACAGAACTCCAGAGATCTGGGCCTTCTCGAGCCGGGGTACGTGATCGGCACGGCGCTGGCGTTGACGGGAAAGGCATCGCCGTTCGATGCGACCTTCACCGAGCCCGGCCGCTACATCACGTGGCCGCTATCCGACATACGCCGATTCATGGAGGCCAGGCCGGAGGTGCAGTCCGCGCTGCAACGGCTGGTGAACCAGGATCTCGCGAAAAAGGTTGAGCGCATGTCTTCGGCCTGACGCCTACCGGGACGAGCACCACTTCTTCGGGTGGCGGTCGAGCAGGCGTCGACCTTCGGCTGGGAGCGATACGTCGGGGCCCGGTCCTAACACCAAGGTCCTATGGACCGCCGCACGCCTGGCCCGACATGATATGCGAGGCCGTTCCTTTCCGCGTGACAGGAGGCAGCAATGAGCGCAAGTGCACAGACTGCGGCACCGAAAGTGGATCCCGCCCGCCTCGTGTCGCAGGAGGCGTTCGGCTGTGCGCGGATTGGGATCAAGCAGAAGAGGGGGATCATGCTTGCCAACGACTGCGCGACGAGCGAGCCGCTCGATCATGGCGAAGCCTGTCGACCGCGAACGCGCGTTGGTCCTCACCGGATCGTGCACCCCTCTGTAGGCGGCTGATCGACGCCGCAGCGGGCCAGCGACGTGGCGCCATCCGGCTTCATCCCCAGCATTGTGTGGCTGCGGCACTACCCGCGCGAATGGCTGCGCCCGGACCTGATAGCAGGCCTCACGGCCGCCGCCGTGGTCGTCCCCAAGGCGATGGCCTACGCCACGATCGCCGGCCTGCCGCTGCAGGTCGGTCTCTACACGGCGATCGTGCCGATGGTCGTCTACGCGCTGCTCGGCACGTCGCGCCCGCTCAGCGTCAGCACGACCACGACGATCGCGATCCTCTGCGGCGCCGAGCTCGCCCGCGCCGTGCCCGGCGGCGACCCCGGGGCCCTGATCGCGGCCAGCGCGACGCTCGCGGTCCTTACCGGCGCCATGCTGGTGGCCGCGTCCGTGCTGCGACTCGGCTTCGTCGCCAACTTCATCTCCGAGCCGGTGCTGACGGGCTTCAAGTCCGGCATCGGGCTGGTGATCGTGGTCGACCAGGTCCCCAAGCTGCTCGGCGTCCACATCGAGAAGGCCGGCTTCTTTCGCGACCTGTTCGCGATCGCACGCGAGCTGCCCCACGCCTCTGTCGCCACGGTCGCGATCGCCGCCTGTCTGCTCGTGCTGATCCTCGGCCTCGAACATTTTCTCCCGCGCGCGCCGGCGCCGCTCATCGCAATCGCCGCGGCCATTGTCGCGTCGGGCCTGCTGGGCTTGAGCGACGCCGGCGTGGCGACGGTCGGCACCATTCCAAGCGGCCTGCCGGCACTCGTCTGGCCCCGCTCCGATCTCGTCACGGAGATGTGGCCGGCGGCGGCCGGCATCGCGCTGATGAGCTTCACCGAGACGATAGCGGCGGCGCGCGCGTTCGGCGCGCCCGGAGAGCCGCGACCCGTGCCCAACCAGGAGCTGCTGGCGGTTGGCCTGGGAAACGTCGCGGGCGGCTTCCTGGGGGCAATGCCCGCGGGCGGCGGCACAACCCAGACGGCGGTCAACCGCAAGGCGGGTGCCCGGACCCAGGTGGCCGAGCTCGTTACCGCCGCGGCTGCCGTGGCGACGCTGCTGCTGCTCGCGCCGGTCATCGCGCTCATGCCGCAGGCGGCGCTGGCAGCGGTGGTGGTCGCGTACTCGTTCGATCTGATCAAGCCGGCGGAGTTCGCAGCAATCCTCCGCGTGCGGCGTATCGAGTTCGCCTGGGCGCTCAGCGCGTTTGCCGGCGTCGTCGTGCTCGGCACGCTCAAGGGCATACTCGTGGCGGTCGTCGTCTCGCTGCTTGCGCTCGCGCAGCAGGCATACAGCCCGGCCGTCTACGCGATGGCCCGCAAGCGCGGCACCCAGGTGTTCCGCCCGCTTTCGAGCGAGCATCACGACGACGAGACCTGGGCGGGGTTGCTGATCCTGCGTATGGAAGGTCGGCTCTTCTTCGCCAACGCGCAGGGCGTGGCCGAGAAGATGCGCTCGCTCATCGAGCAGGCCAGGCCGTCGGTCGTGGTGCTCGATTGCGGCGCCGTGATAGACATCGAGTACACCGCGGTCAAGATGGTGATCGAGGCGGAGCGGAAGCTGCGCGACGAGGGGATCACGCTCTGGCTGGCGGCGCTCAATCCCGGGGTGCTTGCGGTCGTGCGGCGCACGACCCTGGCCGAGACGCTGGGCCGGGAACGGATGCTCTTCAACCTGGAGACCGCGGTGGAGCGATTCGAGCGGACCGCAGTCCATCGACCGTCACCACAGAAAGGGGCTGGTCCATGAAAGCGAAGAAGCGCGACAACGGCAAGGCGGAGGGGGATAGCGCAGAGGCGAAGAAGAAGCTGAAGCGCAAGGCCTATGACAAGGAGCTCGGGCGGCTGCACGTCGAGCTCGTCAAGCTCCAGGAGTGGGTCAAGTACAGGGGGCTGAAGGTCTGCATCGTGTTCGAGGGACGCGACGGTGCCGGGAAGGGCGGAACGATCAAGGCGATCACCGAGCGGGTGAGCCCGCGCGTCTTTCGCGTGGTCGCGCTCTCCGCGCCGACCGAGCGGGAGAAGAGCCAGATGTACGTGCAGCGATACCTGCCCTACTTGCCGGCCGCGGGCGAAGTCGTGATCTTCGATCGGAGCTGGTACAACCGCGCGGGCGTCGAGCGGGTTATGGGCTTCTGCTCCGAGGAGCAGGTGGAGAAATTCCTCAAGCTGGTGCCGCCGGTCGAGAAGACGATCGTGGAATCCGGCATCATCCTCATCAAGTACTGGCTGGAAGTGACGATGGAGGAGCAGACCCGGCGGCTCGAGTCACGTATCGACGACGGGCGGAAGATCTGGAAGCTCTCGCCGATGGATCTGAAGTCCTACGGTCGCTGGTACGACTACTCGCGGGCCCGCGACGAGATGTTCGCGGCGACGGACACGAAGTTCGCGCCGTGGCACGTGGCGCGGACCGACGACAAGCGGCGCGGGCGCCTGAACATCATCCGGCACCTCCTCGGGCAGATTCCGTACAAGGACGCGCCGCGCGAGAAGGTCAAGCTGCCGAAGCGGCAGAAGCGCCATGGTTACCGCGAAACCGACTACCCGTTCAAGTTCATCAAGGAGCGGTTTTGATGCCGCGCAGCAGAGGGCGCTTGGAAACGACCGCCCTCCTCTCCTAGAAGAGGAACTTCCCGATCAACATCGTCACCACCACCGTCACCGTGAACGCCCACCATTCGCTCATTGTGAGGCCCTCCGAACTCCGTCGGCCCGTTCTCGGGGCCTGGTCAACTGCCCTTGACCCACGTCTGGGTTTTGTAGAAGACGCCGAGGTAGCCGCGCACCTTGAGCTTGCCGTCCTCGGTCCAGATCTCCGCCCTGTAGATCTTGCCGTCTTCCGGGTCCAGGATGGTGCCGCCCTTGAAGCGATCTCCGTCCGCCTTGAGATCCTTGACGATCACGAGGCCGATGATCGGCCTGTCCTTGTCCTCGCCCTTGCAGGCGGTGCAGGTCTTGGGCTTGCCCGCCTTGTCGTTCGGCTCGGTCAGGCCCGTGATCTTGCCGGTGAGCTTGCCGCCCTGCTCGGAGAGCTGCACCTCGGAAACGACCTTGCCGGTCTTCTCGTCGATCGTCTTCCACGTGCCGACCGGCGCCTCGGCGGCCGCGGCAAGGCCCGCACCGAACACCACGCTCAGAACCATCAACCCCCGAGTCCACCTCATAGACAGTCCTCCTTTCAGGTTGATCAGTTCTGGAAGATCTTGGTCGACTCCACAGTGACGGCCTTGCCCCACCAGTTCTGGGTCTGGGCGGCGGCCACATCGGACCGAGTCACCTTCGGATTGGCTTCCGGCGCGTCATTGCGGATCGAGAAGCCCATGTGCTGGTCCGACGCGAAGTGCACGGTGTGGGCGCGCCACTCGCGCCATTCCTCCGTCGTCGCGCACCCAGCCGCCGCCAGGATACTGCCGCTCACCAGAAGTGCCTTCATTGCTCGTGTGCTCATCGCGCTATCCCCCAGTGTGAAGATTGAAGTGAAGAGACGGTTCATGCCGGCGGCGAGACTAGCGCCGCAGGCGAACCAGCTGCTATGGGACCAAGGACCTACGCCCCATCGTCTCTCAGCGGCCGGCGCGGCCGGGCAGCCCCAGCCCGTGAGGGCCAGCACGCCGAGGGCACCGAGCCAGCGAGCGGAGCCCGTCAGGAAGCGGCGCAGAGCGGAGTGGCCGTTCAACACGTGGGTCGGTCGATAGGCCGAAGGTCCTATTGGCTGGGCGCACCCGTCCCCCTATGCTGCCCGTGCGTGGCCCACCCAATCCTGAGGGGGATGTCAATGGTGAGGTACTGGAGACGACTGTCTACGTCGTGCATGATCGTGCTGGCCGCCGCGGGCGCTGGCGCTGCGGCGGAGTACGAGACGCCCAAGAACCGCCTGGCCAAGGACGTCCTCCCGGCGGCGGTGGCCGCGGGCGCCGACTACACAGTGGGCGACCCGGTGGTGAGCGACGGCTACATGTATCAGTTCAAGGTCAAGTCGCCCTACGTCGTCTTCGACGTGACCGGCACGGGCGCCCTGCGCAAGCTGGAGCGGGAGATCTGGGCCATCGGCCAGCTGAAGCAAGTGACGAAGAGCGAGGCGTTTCTCAAGTCGCTGAAGGATCAGGCGGGCAAGCCGCTGGTCTTCGCCAAGGACGTCGTCACCAAGCCGGGCGAGACGCTGAGCGGCATTCCGAAGGGTGTCGGCCGTCTCTTCAGCAATGCCTCGACCGCGATCACCAACACGAAGGATCCCAGCCAGGAGAGCGCCGCCAGGGAGCTACTGCTCGTCGGGTCCTTCAAGCGCGACTACGCGGCCCGCTTCGAGGTGGATCCCTATTCGAGCAACCCGGTGTTGCAGGGGGCGGTCACGAGCCTGTCCAAGTCCTTCAACAATGTCCTCGCGAACGAGCCCCCGTCACGCATCCGCGTCATCAACGAGGAGGAGCTGGGGCAGATGGGGATCGCGCCCGATCTCGCCAAGCGCTACCTCGACCACCCGGTCTTTACCCCCCGCCAGGACCTGCTCCTGGTGGACTCGCTGCACCGCCTTGGGGCGGCCACGGGGCGGGATGCGGACCTGAACGCGGCCAGGGCGGCCGCGGACGAGGTCGAGGCCAACTTCTTCGTCAACATGGCCCAGATCCTCCGTGGGTACCACGAGAAGCAGGGCCCGATCACGGGCATCACCATGGTCGGGCCCCTGACGGTGGCGCAGACCAAGTCCGGCGCGGCGATGATTCCGTTCGCGCTGGACTACGGCGTGTGGACCGAGAATGCCGAGCGGCTCAGCCAGGCGTTGAAGGCCACGTACCGTGCTCCCGGCTTCACCGGCGGCTTCGAGCTGTGGGTCACCGGCACCTTGTCGCCCCAGGGGAAGCAGGAGCTCCAGGCCCGAGGCTTCACGGTCGTCGAGCAGGTCGGTGGGCGTATCGACATCGTCGACTGAAGGCACCTCTCCTGCGAGAGTGCCCTCCCTGCGACTGATCGGGGTCGTCGTGGCGGCCCTCGTCTGGCCGCTCCTCGGATGGGCGGCAACCGCGACCGCGGCGGATTCCGACCGGCCGCGGAGCGTCCTTCTGCTCTACGCCGAGACGCGGCTCGCGCCGGCGCTCATTCAAGCCGATGCCGCGTTCCGTTCCACGGTGTCATCGCAACTGAGCGCGCCGGTGGACTTCCGTACCGAGTTCCTCGATCTGCCGCCCATGCAAGACGCGGCATACGAGCGCCAGCTGCGGGATCTGCTCCGGCTCAAGTACCACGATGTTCACCTGGACCTGATCATGGTGTTCGCGGCCAAGGCGCTTCACGTCGCGCTCGAGCACCGTGCCGAGCTGGCCCCCGGGGTTCCGATCGTCTTCATGGCGGTGGACGCGGCCGGGGACCTCTCCCTCCCGGGGGACGTCACCGGCGTCGCGATGACCCTCGACTCGATGGATACTCTCCGGGCCGCGTTGCGGCTGCAGCCCGAGATACGACGCGTGGTCGTGGTCGGGGGAACGTCCGGGATCGACCAGCGCTGGCTGGCCGGGGCCCGGGCGGCGTTTGCCGGCGCGCCGGCTCATCTCGAGTTCACGTATCTGACGGACCTGCCGCTGGAAGCGGTGGTCGAGAAGGTCGCCGCCCTGCGCGATGGCGCCATCGTGATCCTGATCTCCTTCACCCGCGACAGTGCCGGTCGCCACTCCACCGGGGTGGAGGTGCTGAAGCGCTTGGTCGAGACGTCGAGAGTGCCCATCTATGGAATGGGCGACGTCTTCATGGGGCACGGGATAGTCGGAGGCCGTCTCATCGACTTCACGAATCAAGGCGTCAGGGCCGGCGAGCTCGCGGCGCGGCTGCTCCGGGGCGAGAAGCTCGGACCCGCCGACATCATCACGCAGAACACGAACACCTACATGTTCGACTGGCGCCAGCTGCGGCGCTGGAGGCTCAAGGAGAGCCGGCTGCCACCGGGTAGCGTGATCCGCTTCCAGGAGCCGTCGGCGTGGGAGCGGTACCGGTGGCCCATCATCGGAACGCTGGCCCTGGTGCTGCTCGAGTCGCTGCTGATCACCGGCCTGATGGTGCAGCGGGCGCAACGGAAGCGCGCGGAGGCAGAGACGAGCGTGCAGCGGAGTCGGCTCGCCCACGTCCAGCGGGTGACCGTGGTCGGGAAGCTGGCCGCCACGCTGGCGCACGAGATCAACCAGCCGCTGGGCGCCATCGTGAGCAACGCGGAGGCGGCGTCCCGGCTCGTGGACCCGGCGGAGGCCACGGGGGCGGAGCTGCGGGAAACCCTGGGCGATATCATCGACGACGGGCAGCGCGCGTCGGAGGTGATCCGGCGCCTACGCGTGATGCTTCGGACGGGGGCGCCGGAGCACGAGCCGTGCGATGTCAACGGGCTGATCGCCGACGTCCTCCGCTTCCTGGCAGCGGACCTGGAGCGGGCAGAGGTTTCAACGGAGCTACGCCTGCAAGAGGGGCTGCCCCTGGTGCGCGGGGACCGCGTCCAGCTCCAGCAGGTGATCCTGAATCTCGTGCTGAACGCGGAGGACGCGATGGCCGACGGGGACGGTGGACCCCGGCGGCTGACCGTCGAGACGGCGGCGCGGGCGCCGGGCACCGTGGAGGTGTGGGTCCGGGACACCGGCGTCGGGGTGAAGGATGGTGATGCCGAGCGCATCTTCGAGCCCTTCGTCACGACCAAGGCGTCGGGGCTCGGGTTGGGGCTGTCGATCAGCCGGTCGATCGTGGAGGCCCACGGCGGCACGATTCGAGCCGAGCGTAACCCGGACCAGGGTCTGAGCGTCCACGTCCAGCTGCCGTGTGGCGCGGGTACATGAGCACCGATCCCGTCGTCTACGTCATCGACGATGACGCCTCCTCCCGGAAGGCCGTCTCGCGCCTCCTCCGGTCGGCCGGCCTCGCGGTGGAGACCCTGGCATCGGCCCGGGAGTTTCTGGAGCGCCCGGCGGAGGACCGGCCGTCGTGCCTCGTCCTCGACATCCGGATGCCGGGCCCGAGCGGGATGGATCTTCAGGCGGCCCTCCAAGAGGCGCAGCGAGACATCCCGATCGTCTTCGTGACAGGTCACGGGGACGTGTCCACGGGTGTCCGCGCCATGAAGGGCGGGGCGGTGGATTTCCTGGAGAAGCCCTTTCGCGGCGAGGATCTCCTGGCCTGCGTGCAGCGCGGCCTCGCCCGCAGCCAGCAGGGCCGGGTGGAGCGCTCCGAGCGTGCGGCGATCGAGCGACGCTTCGCTACCCTGACCGCCCGCGAGCGGGACGTGCTGCGGCTCGTGGTCACCGGGATGCTCAACAAGCAGATCGCCGGCGAGCTGGGCATCGCGGAGCAAACGGCGAAGATTCACCGTAGCCACATGACGCAGAAGATGGAGGCGGGGTCCGTCGTCGAGCTGATCCAGATGGTCCGGAAGCTCGGTCCTGGCGCCTCCCAGCGCTCCCTGAAGGCAAGGTGGTTCTAGGCCCAAGGCTCTATGGCGGGTCACGGCCGGGGGGTCCAGACTGTGAGCACCTGCAGCCATTTCCCGCGAAGCGAGGCACCGTGTCCGAGACGTTGACGATCGGGGTAGTGGAAGACGATCCTTCGTTCCGGCGGGCGATCCGTCGTCTGCTGAGCGGCGCGGGGTTCAGGGTCGCCACGTTTGCCTCCGCCGAGGACTTCCTGGCCTCCAACCCCTCGGGAGCGACGGCCTGCCTCGTGCTGGACGTCCACCTCGGCGGCATGAGCGGCTTCGACCTGCAGGAGCGCCTGGCCGCCGCCGGTATCCCGATTCCGACGATCTTCATCACGGCGCTCGACGATCCGATCACGCGCGAGCGCGCGCGGTCGGGCGTGGCGTTCCTCCGGAAACCGTTCCGCGAGGACGCTCTCGTCGGCGCCATTCAGCAGGCGCTCGAGGCCCGGGGCGGCTAGATCAGGCTGGCATGAAAGCCCCCGCGAAGAAGATGTCGCTGGTTGCCGTCCTGCTCCTGGGGTGCGCCTGTGCGACGCCGGTCGGCGTCACCCACGTGAGCACCCAGTCGATGTACCGCTCGGTGACCTCCAACGTGCTCTCGGCCAACCGTCCGAGCCAGTACTCGGAGCAGCTGCTGACACGCCTCGGGCTCGGGGAGCGCTTCGACGCGGATCCGGAGCTGGTCCTGGCCGCGCTCCGGGGTCCCGGGGAGGGCCTGAGCCGCGAGTACCTCTTCGTGCTGTCCGAGCTGTCCTTCTACCACGCGGTGAAGAGCCAGAAGTCCGAGTACTTTCTTGCCTCCGCGGTGTACGCGTGGGCCTTCTTCTTCGGCCCGACGGATGAGGGGCGCGTCGATCCGCTCGACCCGCGCTTTCGGCTGGCCGCCAACCTCTACAATCTCGGGCTGGCCCAGGGGCTGGCGGGCGCCGAGGCGGCGACGGTCATGCTGGAACCGGGCACGCGGCCGCTGCCGTTCGGCCGGATCGAGATCAGCGTGGACGAGCAGATGCTGCTCTGGTCCGGCTATCGCATGACCCGGTTCGTCTCCCTCGGCGAGTTCAAGGTGCGCGGCTTCCTCAACCGCTACCGTCAGGCCGGCGTCGGGGCGCCGCTCGCCGCGGAGCTGACGGCGGCCGGCGAGGGGCCCGAGGCCGCGGAGGCGCGCAAGCGGATCCCTCCGCGGCTCAAGGTGCCGGTGACGGCCGTGCTGCGCGTCGAGGACGTGTCGACGGGCATCGCCACCGGCAATCTCAAGGGCCGGATCGAGGTGTACGCGGCCGATGCGGCGACGACGGTGGAGGGCAACGGCCGCAGCGTGCCGCTCGAGCTCGAGCCCACCGCGGCGCTGGCCTACCAGCTCGAGGGCGCGCCCGTCTGGGACACCGAGCTGGGCGCGTTCCTCTCGGCGTTGAAGCCGCCCTCGGCCGAAGGGCTGCTCATGATGCATCCCTACCGGCTAGGACGCGTGCCGGTCGTGCTCGTCCACGGCACCGCCTCGAGCCCGGCGCGGTGGGCGGACATCGTCAACGAGCTCCAGAACGATCCGAAGCTCGGGGGGCGCATCCAGTTCTGGCTCTTCACCTACAACACGAGCAACCCCGTCCTGCTCTCCGCCAGCGACCTGCGGCAGGGGCTCCAGCGCATCCGGAAGGAGATCGATCCGGACGGGCGTGATCCGGCACTCGACCAGCTCGTGGTGATCGGCCACAGCCAGGGCGGGTTGCTGGCGCGGCTCATGGTCACCGACAGCGGCACCCGCTTTTGGGACTCCGTCACCGACGTGCCCTTCGAGAAGATCGATGTGAGTCCGGAGACGCGGGCCCTGGTCCAGCGGACGATGTTTTTCGAGGCCCAGCCGTATGTGAAGCGGGTGGTCTTCATCGCCACGCCTCACCGGGGCAGCTTCCGGGTCTCGTCGTTCGTGCTCAGCATTGTGCGGAGGCTCGTCACCCTGCCGCTGACGCTGGTGGGCGGTGTCGCCGAGCTGGCCAAGAATTCGGGCATTCCGAAGGAAGCGGTGCCGACCGCAGTGGACAACATGCGCCCCGGCCACCGCTTCGTCCGGACGCTGTCGGCGAGCCCGTTCGCGCCCTGGGTCACGGCGCATTCGATCATCCCGGTCACGAACGCCGGGGCGGCCCTCGGGCAGAATGACGGAGTCGTGAGGTACGAGAGCGCCCACATCGAGGGCGTCGCCTCGGAGAAGATCGTCCGCTCCACCCACTCGACCCAGAGCACCCCGGCGACGATTCTCGAGGTGCGGCGGATCCTCTACGAGCATCTCGGGATCGCGTGCGGTCTCGAATGCGAGGTGTCGGACCGGGTCGACGCGGCGGTGGCAGGCGCGCCCAAACCGGAGCCGCCCGCCGTCGGCCCGGAAGAAATCCAGGACCCCTGAGCGAGCGGGCCGGCTCACTTCATGGTCGGGCGCAGCTCCTCCAGCAAGCGGTCGAACCGGTCGAGGCGGATGAGCCCGACGCGGGGAAACTCGAGGTCGAGAATCACGTACATCACCACCGTCACCGCGAGCGCGAAGCCGATCATGTGGACCCAGTTCCGGGAGGGGACACCGCTCATCCCGTACCCGACGAGCAAGGCGCCCACCAGCATCAGCGCGAAGAGCATCGCGAAGATCACCACCGGTTGATGGGTCTGGGCCGCCACGGTCCGGGTGGTGACGATGTCGATCATCGCGTTGAGCGCCGGCAACACCAGCGTCGAGGTGGACGGCGCCACGCCGGGCTCGCCGCACGCGGCGACCGCGCGGCGCCAGATCTCCTCCTGGAGTCTCGTCGTTCGCGCCAGCTCCGCCTCGACCGCGGCCATGTCGGGCATGGCGCGGTAGGCGGCCAGCCGCGACTCGAGGTACTCGCGGAAGCGGGCCCGCAGCGCCGGCTGCGCCGCCGCGGGCAGGACGTCGAGGCGGAGGTACGCGGTGCCGATGGCATTGGCCTCCTCCACGACGAGCTGCCGCCGCACGTCGAATCGCGTCGCCGCCCCGGAGAAGGTGAAGGCCACGAGCAGACCGAGGAGGCCGAATACCGCGGCGTCGACGACGCCGGCGCCGGCCTGGGCGCCGACGGGGTCCCCGGCCATCGCCCGCGTCCCGATGCGTCGACCGAGCTCGATGACCAGCAGCAACGCTCCGAGCAGCGCGACCGCCAAGCCGAGGGCGAGGAGGGTGGCGGAACCCATGGCCCGGCATTAGAGCAGGGCCCGCGCCGCGCGGGCAAGGGAATTTCAAGAGCTAGGCCTTTGGTCCTATGGACAGCGCTCCCGGACCATCCCTACCCTGACGCGAGTCTCGATGAAGCCGCTCTGGATCGGTCTAGTCACCTTCATGTGCACCTTCGGGGGCGCGCTGCTCGGAATGTGGCTGCGTGGGATCGTGCCGGCTCATCATCTCCAGGATCAATCCCGGGACACCGTGCGGCTCGGGATCGGGCTCGTCGCCACGCTGACCGCGCTGGTCCTTGGCCTGATGACCGCCACCGCCAAGAGCTCCTTCGACGGCCTGAACACCGGGATCAAGAACATGGCCGCCGATGTCATCGCGACCGATCGACTCCTGGCCCGTTATGGGCCCGAGACGAAGGACATCCGTGCGACATTGAAGCGCGTCGTTGCCTATCGGATCGATGAGACCTGGTCGCGGGGAGCATCCCACGCCGGCAAGCTCGATGTGACGAAGGAGACGGAAACCGGGGAATGGGTCGTGGACCAGATCCGTGCTCTGAAGCCGACGACCGATGCTCAGCGGGGACTGCAGGCTCGTGCCCTCGATCAGACCGAGTCCGTGCTGAGAGCGCGGTGGGTGGTGCTGGGGGAGCTCGGCAGCTCGATCCCCTGGCCGTTTCTCATCATTCTCGTGTTCTGGCTCACGATCACCTTCACGAGTTTCGGATTGCAGGCCCCTGCGAATGCAACCGTGCTCGCCGTCCTGGTCCTTTGTGCCCTCTCGGTCGCCGGCGCGGTCTTCCTCACCCTGGAGATGGACGCGCCATTCGAAGGCTTGATCCGGGTGTCGGTAGAGCCGGTGCGCTATGCGCTCACCCGGCTGGGCCTGTAGACGAGCCTGCGAGCTCGCTGATCCTGCCGGCACGGAGCACGTTCATCTTTCAGACGACCCGCCTACCCTCCCCAGGACAGCACGCGCTCGCGGGTCTACGCCGATCGGCAGGGACCGGCGCCGGACGGAATCTGGACCCGAACACTAAGGCCTCGGTCCCGTTGCACTCGGCCGGAATCCTTCCGCCATGCGCCTCGACGATCGACCGGGTGATCGACAGCCCCATGCCGAGACCCGCCACCTTGGTGGTGACGAAGGGCTTGAAGATGTGCTCGAGATCCTCCTCCTTGACCCCTACGCCGGTGTCCCGGACCCACACCTCCACCGTGTCCCCCGCCCCCACTGCCGTCTCGACGGTCAGCCGTCGGGGCCCATGCACGCCGTCGGACATCGCCGCCTTCGCGTTCAGCGCGAGATTCAGGATCACCTGCTGGATCTGGACGGCATCCCCGCGCACCGGCGGCAGCCCGGGGCGGAGTCGCAGCTCCGTCGAGACCCCCGCCCGGGCCAGGTCCGCGTCCAGGAAACGGAGCACCTCGCGGATGAGCGCATTGCCTTGGTCGGCTCCGCCGGGTCCACGAGCCAGCGGGCCGCCTCAGCATTGCTCACGATCGCACCGAGCGGCTGGTTGATCTCGTGCGCCAGCGTGGCCGCCAGCTCCCCCACCGCCGTCACCCGCTGGGCGTGAACGAGCTGCTCTCCACGCGCGGAGGCCTCCGCCTCTGCGCGCTTCCGCCGCGCCCGCTGCACCACCAGACCGACGATCAGCAAAGACTCGAGCAGGACCAGGGCCGAGGCCCCGATGATCGGCCACCGGTACCGTTCCCATGCCGACGGCTCGCGGAAACGGATCACGCTGCCTGGAGGCAGCCGGCTCTCCTTGAGGCCCCAGCGCTGGAGCTGCCGCGCGTCGAACGTGAAGGTGTTCGTGTTCCGGGTCACGACCTGTTTCTCGAAGTCGATGAGACGGCCGCCGACGATGCCGCGCCCCATGCGGGCGCCGCTCACTCCGTAGATGGGCACCCTCGAGCTCTGGGCCAGACGATCCAGGGCCTCTAGCGCGTCGAAGTTTCGACCGGTGCTGTCGCGGAGGAATCCGATCACGAACACGATGGTGTGGTCGGGCAGGCCGGCCAGTCTCGTCGCCGCCGCTTCCAGCGGCAGGTCCGTCACATACGTGAACTCGAGATGAGCTGGCGCACCGGCAAATGCCACTCGGGCCGCGGCCACCAAGCGTTTGTCGAGCCCGGAGGTCCCCGAGACCACGACCACGCGTCGGGTCTCGGGCTGCAGCCGCAACGCGGCCCCGAGCGTGTCCATCCAGTCGGGATTCATCAGAACGCCGGTAGCGTCCTCCGGGAGCGTGAAGTCGGCCACCGACTCCACCGCCATGAACACGATCGGGACGCGGGGGCCCAGCTCGCCTCGATGGTCGAGCGCGATGCGCAGCGCCCTCGGAGCGCACGCCATGATCAAGTCGAGGTGAACGTCCTGGTACTTGACCCGGAGCAGATCCCGCAGGCGACCCTCGTAGTCCGCGCTGGGCGTGGGCGGCAGGTCGAGGAACTCGGTATGGAAGGACACCGGCGCGCCCAGGCTCGACGTGACCGTGGAGCGGAAGGCCGCGTCCGCCTCGACGAGGCCGGGCAGGAGCCGCGATTCCGCATACAGCAGCAGCACTTCCCGCGGCCGATCGGAATCCGCCGCGGTCGCGGCCCCGGCCCACCCGAGGAACTGACACACCAGGGCCGCCACGACGACCCCGAACACTCACATGGACGGGACTTTACCTCATACGGCTCCGGACGCAAAACCCCCGGCGGCATCGATGCCGTCGATGAGCGTCGGCAACGTCACCGATACGGTGGTTCCGCGGTCCGCGTTCCGGACTGCTCTGATCTCTCCGCCGTGAGCCCTAACGATGGTCCGGCTGATCGAGAGCCCCAGACCCAGGCCTTCCGGCTTGGTCGTGAAGAAAGGCTCGAACATTCGCTCCCGGGTCTCGTCGCTCAGCCCAGGCCCCGTGTCCGAGACCGCGAACTCGACGTGGGCGCCCCCGTGCTTGGTCCGGACCACCAGCTCACGTTGGCCATCCGGCTCACCAACCATGGCCTCGTAGGCATTCATGAAGAGGTTCAGGACCACCTGCTGCAGCTGCACTCGCTCCCCGAAGACGGGCGGGAGGTCGGGGCTCAGCTCGAAGCGCACCGAGATGCCCTTGAGGATGGTGTCGGTGTTGAGCAGCCCACCGACCTCGCGCACGAGCACGTTCACGTCGACCGCCACCTGGTCGGAGCCGGCTCGCTTGAGCATCCCTCGGACACCTCGGATCACGTTGGCCCCGCGCTGGCCCGCCAGCACGATGTCGGCCAAGATCTCCTTCAGCTCGACGGGATCCAGCGCTGGTTGTTCCATCAGGCGCTGCGCGGCCTGGGCATTGGTCACCATCACCGTCAGCGGCTGATTGAGCTCATGCGCGAGCGACCCGGCGAGCTCGCCGACCGCGAGCACCCGCCCCGCGTGCGCGAGGCCCTGCCGTTGCTGCTGGGCCTCGAGCTCACCGCGCTTGCGATCGCTGATGTCGCGATGAGTGATGACCGCGCCGCCTTCCGGCCGGTCCAGCGGGACCACCAGCATCTCCCACCACCCGGCCGAGTCCGACCCGGGACCCAGGTATTCCAGCGAGAAGCCTGCGCGCGCTCCCTCCAGGACCGCCCGGATCCCCACCAGCGCTGGCTCGGCCTCCTGAACGCCGCGCTCCGCCGCCCGACGGCAGGCCTCGAGATAGCTCACGCCCACCGCGAGGTCCGGAACAAGAACCTGCCCCTGGGACCGGCTCGACCGGATCCATGTCTCGTTCACTCGGATGGCGACCCCGTCGCGGTCCACTACCGCGACGGCGCCGGACAATGACGCCAGCACCGCGTGGTTCAGGACTTCACCATGACGAGCCTCGGCATCCGCTCGTTGGCGCATCAACGCCGCGGTAAAGATCTCGCCGAGCAGCCGGAGCCGCTCCACCATCTCTCCGGACCACGACCGCTCGAACCGTACGGTCGCCAACCCCAGGACGCCGAGGCTGGCTGATCCCGCCATCAAGGGAACCGCCACCGCGGACCTGATACCGTACCGGCCAAAGCTCTCTCGATCGGTACCCGCCTCGCCCGGAAGATCGTCCAGGCTCGAGAAGCTGACCACCTCGCCCCGGCGGCTCTTCTCGCCTGCCCACGGAAACTCGCTCGCCAGGATCGACGGGGGTAGAGCGTCGATCCCATGGGAACGGGAGGCGTACTCGAGGTCGAACGCGCGCCCCTTACCCGACACCTGGGCCAGCGCCGCCCGGTCGACGTCGAGGCTCTCGGCGATGCGAGCGAGAGCGTCCCGAATCGCCTCCGTGATGTCACTGCTCGGTCGGCCGGCGAACCCGGCCGACACTTCCGACAAGAGCCGCTCGAAGGCAAGCCGGCCTTTCAGCGCCGCTTCCGCACGCTCCCGCTGCCGGATGACCGCGGCCAGGAACATCAGCGAGACGCCAGTGACCACCATCACCATGAAGAACTGGATCGAGAAGGTCTGCACGGCCTCCAGCGATCCGGTAAACCACTCCAGCTGACGGGCCGCGGCGAGGGTCATGCAGAGCGTCATCGCCAGGAGCGACGCGCTGACTCCGGCCGACCCGAAGCGCACCGAGGCCCACAGGAGCAGCGGCAGGGGCGCATACATCAGGGTCTGCACCCGACGGGGCTCCGAGACGCCGATCAGCACCCCGGCTATTGCGAACCCCACGACCAGGATGGCCGCCTCCGCGCACCGGCTCAACGGAGGAGGCCTCCGCAGCCACGTGCGGGCCCGGGTGATACTGAGCACCAGCGCCGGCGTCACGAAGAGAACCGTCAGTGCGTTGCTGGCAAACCGCACCCACCACGCCGGCCAGTAGCGAATGCCTTCCGGCCAGCCGGTGTTCACCCACAGCCAGACGTCGACGAACGAGCTCACGAACGGGGCCACGACGGCCGCTCCCGCGATGAAGAATATGACGTGCCGGAGCTGGTCGAAGTCGATCCGGGGCCCGACGGCCCGCCGCACGATCACCGCCCCGAGCAGCGCCTGCCCGCAGTTGGTGATGAAGAGACCCAGGATCAGGACCAGCGGAAACCCGGCCTGATACTCGGTCAGGACGTGAGCGGGAAGAGCCGCGAGCAGGTAGACGCCCCATCTCTCCACCGGAGTCAACAACAACACCGAGAGCAGGATCGCGTTCGGCGGCCAGAGGATCGAAGGACCCTGGACGGGGAACCGGGCGTGGAGACCGACCACCGTCCCGAGATAGTATGCCGCCGAGACCAGGACCGCGATCAGGGCGGTTCGGAGCACGAGCCGTCGGCGGATCCCCTGGCGGTCCAGGGCCGCCGGGCGAGGAGGTCGTGTGCTCACGCTAATAACGTCGGTCCGCATATGTCGCGAAGCGCCGCCCACCGAACAGGGCTACGCCCACGGTCGTGGTAGCACAGCGGGGACGGCAAGACAAGTCGCGGGGTCAGCCCCGGATCGACGGTCCGACGAGAGACCCGTTGAGAACGGTCACGGGTTCCACGCCCGGGCGAAGGCGTCGAGGAGTGGGAGCGCTGGCGTCGTCTTGCACTGGGCGAGGGCGCGCTCGATCCGTGCCCCCGCGATCTCCTCGATCCAGACCGTCGCGCCGGCCTTGCCGTCCAGGTAACCGTTGAAATAGATGAGCGCCCGATCCCGCTGTTCTCCGTTCAGCGCCAGCACCTCGCCGCAGGTAAAGGCCGTGATGTCGATCCGGCGCGGAATCACGTGCACCTGGGCATCGCCGGGTCCCGGCCGCAGGGTCACGACGACCAGGCCAAGCAACAGCATCGCGAGCGCCAATCGCATAGCCATCCTCACTTCTCGAGCGTCATGTCCACACCGCCTCGTGGCGATCCACGCTAGACCAGGCCCCGGCGGGCACATATAGGACCAAGGTCTTATAGCTACCCGGGCCGACGTCGGACAGTATCGCGGCGATTCCCATGATCCGGCAAGGAGAGTCCTGAACTTGCCCCGCCCCGTAGTTGCTGCATCTTGGTCTCACGAGGGGGTGCGCGATCCAGCGGCTACTCCTTCCGATTGGCGTGGACGCGTGCGCGCGACTCGGCTATCTTGCCCATGCGTCCATCCAAGAACCCTCTTGGCCCTCCCCGCGCCGAAGGTGCCTTGCGAGGACCAGCCATGTTGAATGAAGCGATGGTGTACGTGGTCGACGATGACGAGTTGATCTGCCGAGCTCTCTCTCGGCTCTTCCGCTCCGTTGGCCTGGAGTCGCGGACGTTCCCGTCGGCCCCGGCGTTCATCGAGTCTACTCCCCTGGACGGGCCCGCATGCCTCGTGCTGGATGTTCGGCTGCCCGGCCCGAGCGGCCTGGATCTCCAGTCGACGCTGGTCCAGGCTCGACCCGATATCCCGATCGTCTTCCTCACCGGCTACGGAAGCGTGCCGACCACCGTCCGCGCCATGCAGGGAGGGGCGGTCGATTTCCTCGAGAAGCCCTTCAACGACCAGCAGCTCCTGGATTGTGTTCAGCGAGCGCTCGACCGCAGCCGATCCCTGCGAGCCAGCCGAGCGGAGCGCGTGGAGCTCCAGCGCCGACTGAATACGCTGACGCCGCGAGAGCGCGCGGTACTCAAGCTGGTCGTAGCCGGAAGGCTGAACAAGCAGATTGCGGACGACCTCGGAAGCGCCGAGAAGACGGTTAAGGTTCACCGCGGCCGCGTGATGCAGAAGATGCACGCGGACTCGGTAGCCGCTCTGGTCCGGATGACCGAGAAGCTCGGTCTGTAGCTCCTTTCCCCGCCCTCGGGCCCCGCGTCGTGTATGATAGGCCACCGGCTCGGAAGGTGTCACGGGTACCCTCGGACTAGGACCCCGACCACATCAGACCAAGGCCCCATATCGCTCCGTTCGTGCCTGGCTTAGGCTACTTCTAGATGAAGCCTAGGCAGCCGCTCTTAATGCATGTGCCCGCGGAAGCGGGAACGTACAATCGAGTGTCTACTGTCATCGGCATCGTCGACGACGACGCTTCCGTCCTTCGAGCCTTGAGGCGCCTGCTCGGAGGCGCCGGCTTTGCCGTGAAGACCTTCGAGTCAGCCGAGGAGTTCCTCAGCCTAGAGCATCCCAAGACCATCCAGTGCCTGGTGCTGGACGTCCACATGCCCGGGTTGAGTGGGTTCGAGCTCCAGGAGCGGCTCACCGCCACCCAGATCTCGATCCCGATCATCTTCATCACCGCCAATGACGACGCCCCTACTCGCGAGCGCGCGCAGCAGGGGGGCGTCGCATACCTCCCGAAGCCCTTCGACGCGAAGTCGTTGCTCGCCGCGATCAGGAAGGCAATCGGCGGCGCCTGAGCAGCACCCCGCTCGAGCTCAGTCGACGATGTCGAAGCGGCTGCCTACCTGCTCGACCACCGTGAACCCGCGAGCCTGAAGCTCCTGCTTTCCCCGCGCCGACAAGGTCCCCGTCACCCAGAGCTCGAAGGTGCCGTTGAATCCCGGAGCGCGATAGGTCGTCTTCAGCTCCTGGCTGACCTTGTCGGCATTCGCGGTCCACACCCCGTGGTCCAGCGCGAAGGGAATCACCGCGGCCCCCGATTTGGTCTGCGCCAGGGTGAGCGGCCCCACCATGGTGATCCCGGTGATCGGCCCCTGCTTCTCGTGATATCCGCGGAGGATCTGGGCCGTGTTGACGAAGAAGTTGGCCTCCACCTCGTCCACCGCGGCCATGGCGGCCGACAGGTACGGCTCTCGACCGGTGGCCGTCCCGAGGCGATGAAGCGAGTCCACCAGAATCAGATCCTGGCGTGGCGTGTACACCTCGTCATCGAGATAGCTCTTGGCGATGTCCGGGGCGATCCCCATCTCCTTCAGCTTTTCCTCATTGATGATCCGGATGCGGGACGGCGGCTCGTTCTTGAGCACGTTGTTGAAGGACTTGGACAGGCTCGTGCCGCTGATCACCGCGCCGGCCGGGCCCGAGATGGGCATCATCGCCGCCGACGCCGTCCAGCTCCCCAGCGCCGCCGCCTTGCCGATCTTGTCCAGCTCCTCCTGCAAGACCTTGTTGCTCGAGTACGGATCGACGTCGAACCGGGTCGCGTAGTCGCGCTTGAACGATCCGACCAGCAGGATCTCCTTGGCCTTGCTGTCCTGGCTGGGGTCGCGGGTGCTGGTGATGGCGGTGGTCGCGTTGCTGAAGAGGCGACCCACCCCCTTGGGGATCCCGACCAGCGTCTCTCCCGGCTTGGTCACGACGTCCTTGGCGAAGACGATGGGCTTGCCCGCCTGGTCCTTGAGCGACTTGAGAAAGGCCTCGCTCTTGGTGATCTGTCTCAGCTGGCCGATGGCCCAGATCTCGTGCGCCAGCTTGCGCAGGGCGCCCGTCCCCGTCACGTCGAAGGGGCCGTACGGGGACTTCACCGTGAACTGGTACATGTACCCGTCAGCCACGACCGGGTCGGTGACGGTGTAGTCCGGACCCGTGGCCACCGCCGGGGGGAGGACCTCCTTGGCCGGCCGTTTCCCGGCCGTCTCGTAATCTGCCGCGCCGGCGACACTCGCGACGGCCGCTGCGGCCAGGCACATGATGGACAAGCGGGTCCAGAACCTCATGGGTCAACTCCTCCTCCGATTTGATCGGACGTCATTTGTGGAACGACCAGTAGGTAGGACACGTCCTCAGGCGACCTCACCCTCGGTGACCCACGCCACCAGCAGGGTGTACGTCACCGCGAGCACGACCGGGCCGACGAACAGGCCGATGATGCCGAAGGCGAGCAAGCCTCCGAGCACCCCCGCGAAGATCAGCACGAGCGGCAGGTCCGCGCCTCTCTTGATGAGTATCGGCCGCAGGACGTTGTCGAGGCTCATCGTGATGAGGGACCATCCGAGCATCACGGTGGCCCAGAGCGTCTCGTCCTTCCAGTAGAGCCAGATCACCGCGCCGACCAGGATCGGCCCCGCGCCAATCTGGGCCACCGCGAGCAGGAACATCACCGCGGTCAGCGGCACCGCATACGGGACCCCGGTGATAGCGAGCCCGACGCCACCGATCCCGGACTGCACCAGCGCGGTGACGACGATGCCGAGGGCGACCGCGCGGACCGCCTGGGCGGAGAGCAAGACGACGTCGTCGCCCGAATCTCCGGCCAGCCGGTGTGCGAACGCCCGCACGCCGGCCGCGACCAGCTCCCCCCGGGCATAGAGCATCGCGGCGATCCCCACGGTCAGCACGAGCTGGATCAGCAGGATGCTGAGGCCTCCCGCCCGGCCGACGACCCAGCGTCCGACGTCGGCGACGTACGGCCTGACGCGGGCCGCCAGCTCCTCCGGCCGCGCCGAGGCGATCTTCTCCCACTCGGTCGCGATTCTCTTGCCCAGGAACGGCAGATCGCTCAACCAGGCCGGTGGTCCCGCCGCGACGCTCGCCGACAGCGACTTCGACCACTCCACCACGTCGGCAACGTGCTGGACGACGACCACGATGCCGACCGCGAGCGGCGCCACGACGACCACCAGCATCGCCGCCGTCATCACGACGACCGCGAGGCCGCGCCGGCCCCCCAGGCGCGCCTGCACCGCCCGCATCACGGGCCACGTGGCCACCACGATCATGGTGGCCCAGATCAGCGCGGGCAGAAACGGCCGGAGCACCCAGAACGTCGCGGCGATCAATCCACCGATCGACACCACCGCGAGCAGGATCCGGGTGACGTCCCACGAAAGAGCCGCGGCATTCTCCGACTTCACCGGCATGAACGTTCGACCATATTCGCGCCCGTATCCAAGCACGGGCGCGCCAGACCCGGTATAAGACCAAAGTCCTACTAGGCTGGCGACATCCCTTGCGCCATGCTCAGCCACGCCGAGGCGGGGGAAGCGTGAACACGAAGAACCAGGCAGCGCACGAAAGGAGTGGACGACCCATGGGACGTCGAGTACGAAGCGTGATGATGATCGCAGCCTTTCTGTTCTGTCTCGGGGCTGGGACGGTGCTCGCGCAGGACAAGCCCGCGGACAACATGGACATCGTCCGCGAAAAGGTGCGGACGGACAAGAAGCTCGTGGTGGCGACGGCGCTCAACTTGACCGAGGCGGAGGCCAAAGCCTTCTGGCCCGTCTACAACTCCTACCAGAGCGACATGATTGCCCACTACGACCGGGTCTTCAAGCTCGTCGACGCATACGCGAAGTCGTACGAGACGATGACCGACGAGAACGCGACCCAGCTGCTCGGCGAGTTTCTGTCGCTCGAGACGGACTACATCGCGTTGCTGAACTCGTACGTCCCGCGATTCCGGCGCGTCTTGCCGCCGGTGAAGGTCGCCCGTCTCTACCAGGTCGAGAACAAGCTGCGCGCGCTGGTGGACTACGAGTTCGCCCGCGCGATTCCGCTGATCAAGTGAGCATGACAACCCTTCACCCGGTGATTCGAGGAGAGCGGACGATGCTCAAGATGCGACTTGGGGCCGGCCTGCTGGCGATAGCCTTCGCGATGACGATCGACCTGGCGATGACCCCGGGACCCGCCCGCGGGGCCTCCGGGGCGGAGATCGATCGCGACGTGGACGCGGCCCTGGCCAGCATGTATGCCGCCGTGCCCAACTCTCGCCAGCTCGGAAACCAGGCCAAGGGCGTACTCGTGTTTCCGAGCATCGTCAAGGCCGGGTTCCTCTTCGGAGCGCAGTACGGCGAGGGTGCGTTGCGCCAGCGCGGCAAGACCGTCGGGTACTACAGCACCGCGGCCGCCTCGTACGGCCTCCAGGCCGGTGCTCAGAGGTTCGGCTACGCTCTGTTCTTCATGAGCGATTCCGCCATCAACTACCTCGGCAGCAGCGGCGGCTTCGAGCTCGGCGTCGGCCCCAGTATCGTCATCCTGGACCAGGGCAAAGCAAGGGCGCTCACGAGCACGACGATGCAGAACGACATCTACGCGGTGTTCTTCGATCAGACGGGGCTGATGGCGGGAGCGGGGCTCCAAGGCTCGAAGATCAGCCGGATGGACCGGTAGACGAACCAATCCCGCGAGAGGAAATACACATGCGCGCACCACTCGGACCGTTGTTCGGCGCCTTCTTGATGGCAGTCACCGCCTGCGCCACGGGCCCGGCCGCCCCTCCGAGCGTCAACGTGACGGGGCAGTGGGTGGGTACCTGGGCCTACGAGAACACGACCCTGGGCACCGGTAACATCCAGGGGACCTTCCAGCAGGACGGGGCGAACATCACCGGGAACTTCACCGTCAGCGGCCCCAACGTCATTAACAGGGTCGCGAACGTGACCGGCTCTCCATGCCCGCCTCGGGTTACCTGACCGTGACCGGGAACCAGATGACCGGGACCGTCAACGGGTTGAACGTGGCCAAGCTCACGCTTCGCAAGCAATAGGATCCCACTCGATGCTCCGCAGCTTCGAGCTCGAGTGAAGGTGCGGACATGGGAACAGTGCGGGCAATCATCGTGGTCGCGTCGACTCTACTCTCTCTCTCGGGGCTGGCCGCGGCCCAGACCCCCGGTGAGGTCTTCCGCAAGGTCACCCCCTCGGTCGTGGTGATCCGCGCCAAGGGGAGCGAGGTGACCGCGGGCGGCCAGACGCGTTTCCTCGAGACCGGCTCCGGCGTCCTGATCTCCTCCGATGGCAAGGTCATGACGGCCGCGCACGTCGTTCACTCCATGGACGAGATCAGCGTGGAGTTCCTCGGCGGCGAGACGGTCCCGGCGAAGGTGATCGGGTCCGAGCCCGCGGCCGACCTCTCGCTCCTTCAGCTCGAGCGGGTCCCGTCGGCGGCCCGCGTGGCCTCGATGGCCAACTCGGACGCGATCCGGGTCGGCGATCCGGTCTACATCGTCGGCGCGCCGTACGGACTCAGCTATTCGCTCAGCGCCGGGCTCATCAGCGCCCGCTGGGCCCCGAACACGGTCTACAAGACCATGCCGCTGGCCGAGTTCTTCCAGACCGACGCGACGATCAACACGGGCAACTCCGGCGGACCCATGTTCAACGCGGCGGGCGAAGTCATCGGCATCGTCAGCCACAATATCTCCAAGAGCGGCGGCAGCGAGGGCCTCGGCTTTGTCGTCACCATGAACACCGCCAGGCAGCTCCTGCTCGAGAAGAGATCGTTCTACGGCGGGCTCGAAGGGCAGTTCCTCTCCGATGACCTGGCCGATCTCCTCAACGTCCCGAGCGGCATGACCGGGTATCTCGTCAAGAGCGTGGCGAAGGGCTCGCCGGGGGACCAGGCGGGACTCCGCGGAGGCACCCGGGTCGTCACGATCGACGGGCAGCCGGTCGTGCTGGGCGGGGACATCATCCTCTCGGTCACCGGGATCCCGGCATCGTCGGTGGCCAACATGACGAAGGTGCGGGACCACATGGCCGGACTTCAGCCCGGAACGACGTTCAAGCTTATCGTCCTGCGCGCCGGGCGCACCGTCGAGCTGACCGGAGTGGTGAAGTAGACGCCCTGTGAAACGCCGGATCGACTACTTCGTCGGCCCCGTGGTATAGCCCCGGTTCGCCATGCACTGGCGATACCGGTCCTGATTGACCACCATCCGCGGACCTTGACTGCCACCGGGCCTCACCGTCTGCGCACTGAAGAGGCAGTCGGCCGAGTCGCGCTTGGCGTCCTCCTCGGTCGCGCCGGGTTTCGTCCAGCCTTCGGACGCGGACGAAGCGCAACCGGCCAACGCGGCGAGCACGATCAGAAGCCCGCCGACGAATGGCGCTGACATGCCCGCATTCTCGGTTGCCGGTCCGACTGGGCGCCATGGGACCTTGGTCGTAGACCGGACGCCGTGGGGGGTCGATCGTGATAGAGTTCCCGCCGAAAATGAACCAGCGCTACGATCTGGCCGTGATCGGATCCGGCCCCGCCGGCCAGAAGGGGGCCATCGCGGCCGCGAAGCTCGGGAAGCGAGTCGCCATCGTCGACCGGCCCGCCGCGCTGGGCGGCGTGTGCCTGCACACCGGCACCATCCCCAGCAAGACGCTCCGCGAGGCGATCCTCTACCTCAGCGGACTGCGCCTGCGCACCTTCTACGGTCCCGACTACGCGCTCAAGCGGCAGATCCGCATCGAGGACCTCCGCCTCCGGGTGGACGCGGTGGTCGCGCGCGAGCGGGAGGTGGTGCGCGACCAGATCCAGCGCAATGGCGTGGACTTCGTGGAAGGCTGGGCGCGCTTTGCCGGTTCGCACGCGCTCGAGGTGGAGCGAGAAGAAGGGCCGCCGGTGCGGCTGGAGGCGGAGTACATCCTCGTGGCCTGCGGCACGCGCCCCGCACGCCGAGAGGGCATCCCGTTCGAGCGCCACGGCATCCGTGACGCCGACCAGATCTGGGAGACCGCCGCCGGCGCCCTCCCGGGCTCGGCCGTCGTGATCGGCGGGGGGGTGATCGGGCTCGAGTACGCCTCGATGCTGGCCGCGGCGGGGATCGCGACGACGCTGGTGGACGCGCGCGCCGAGCTGCTGGAGTTCGTGGACCGCGAGATCATCGGTCACCTGCTCGATCACCTGCGGCAGGCGGGCATGGTGTTCAAGCTGGGCGCGGAGGTCACCGCGGTTCGGGGGAGCCGGTCCGAAGGCGTGAAAGTGGACCTTGCCTCGGGCGAGACGCTGGAGGCCGAGGCGATGCTCTACGCGGTGGGCCGCCAGCCCAACACCGACCGGTTGAACCTCGCCGAGATCGGGCTGCCGACAGACCGGCGGGGCCGGATCGAGGTCAATGCCCTTTGCCAGACGCGTATCCCCCACATCTACGCGGCGGGAGACGTCATCGGGTTCCCGGCGCTCGCCTCGGTCTCGATGGAGCAAGGGCGGGTAGCCGCCTGCCATATGTTCGGTCGGCCCGCGTCGCTCCCGACCGACCTCCTGCCTTACGGTATCTACACGATCCCGGAGATTTCCATGGTCGGGCAGACCGAGCACGAGCTGGCCTCCGCGGGCCAGACGTACATGGTCGGGTTGTCGCGCTTCGACGAGCTCGCCCGCGCTCAGATCATCGGGGACCGGACCGGCCTGCTCAAGATCGTCTTCGATCCAGGCAGCCTCCGCCTGCTGGGGGTGCACCTGATCGGCGAGAGCGCTTCCGAGCTGGTCTCGATCGGTCAAGTGCTCATGAGCACCGGCGGCACCCTCGAGACGATCCGGGATACCGTCTTCAACTATCCGACGCTGGCCGAAGCCTACAAGGTGGCGGCGCTGGACGGCTTGAACCGGGCCCGGGGCGCTCCCCGGCCCTGACGCGGCGCCAGCCGCGAAGCCGGTCCGCCGGGCTCGGTAGGACGAAAGTCCTATAGACCTGGGGAGCCCAGTTTGAGAGGTTTTGGCCGCCCAGGGTGTCGGGGCGTTCCTAAGGGGGAAGTCATGAACATGTCTCGGTTTGCCGTGATGCAGGAAGAGAATTGAGAGCCCCGGCCCGGCGGGTGAAGAGCCTCGTGGTGGTCGGGCTGCTCGTCGCCACCGCTGCCGCCTGCGATCGCGGCAAGAGCGCCGAGAAGGCTGCCCCGCCCCCGCCCGCGGTCGTGGTGGCCGAGGTGGTGCAGCGCACCGTGCCCATCGTGCGCGACTTCACCGCCCGCACGGAAGCGGTCCCCACCGTGGAGGTGAGAGCCCGCGTGGCCGGCGTGCTCGAGCGGGTGATGTTCGAGGAGGGCACGCAGGTCAAGGCGGGACAGACGCTCTTCCTGATCCAGCCCGAGGAGTACGCGGCGGCGCTCGAGACCGCGCGGGCTCAGCTCGCCAAGGCCCAGGCCGACGCCACGCGGGCACGGGACGCGTCGATCATCGCGCGGGCCCAGGCCCAGCTCGACCAGCGCAAGGCCGATCTGGAGAAGGCTAGCCGTGACGTTGCCCGCTACCGCCCCCTGGCCGAGGCCAGAGCGATCCCGCAGCAAGATCTGGACACCGCCCAGGCGGCGGAGAAGGTGGCCGTGGCGGCCGTGGAAGGGGCCGAGGCGGCCCTCAAGGACACCCAGCTCTCCCAGCGCACCCAGATCCAGCTCGCCGACGCCGCGATCCAGTCGGCCAAAGCGGCCGTGACCCAGGCAGATCTGAATCTCGACTACACGACCGTGAAGGCCCCCATCACCGGGATCGTGGGCAAGGCCCAGGTGGACCGCGGCAACTTGGTGGGCAAGGCCGAGCCCACGCTGCTCGCGACGGTCTCCTCGGTCGACCCCATCTACGTCGATGCCGGCATCGCCGAAGCCGACTATCTTCGGCTCGCCCCACGCATCCGCCTCGACGACCGGGGCCGGGCTCAAGGTGGGCGGGAGGACCTCGAGCTGTACCTGGCAGACAACACTCTCTTTCCCCACAAGGGCCGTGTCGTGTTCGTGGACCGCGCGCTCGATTCCAAGAGCGGGACCATGAGCGTGCGAGCGGAGTTCCCCAACCCGTCGAGGACCCTCCGCCCCGGCCAGTTTGCGCGCGTGCGCGCGGTAGTCGAGGATCGGGCCGACGCCGTGCTCGTCCCCGCGCTCGCGGTGCAGGAGCAGCAGGGCACCAAGATCGTCCTGGTGGTGGACGCAGCCGACAAGGTGGCGCTCCGGCCCGTGACCGTGAGCGATCGCGTCGGCGATCTCTACATCGTCACGAGCGGCCTCAAGGCCGGCGAGCGGGTCGTCGTCGACGGGGTCCAGAAGGTGCGGCCGGGCATGCAGGTCAAGCCCGAGCTGAAGCAGGCCGGAAAGTAGCCCGTGGCCCAGTTCTTCATCGGGCGTCCGATCGTCGCCATCGTCATCGCGATCCTGACCGTCTTGCTCGGCGCCAAGGCGTTGCTCGGGCTCAGCGTCGAGCAGTATCCCTTCCTGGCGCCACCCACGATCCGGGTCACCGCCACCTACCCGGGCGCCTCGGCGCTGGCGGTGGAACAGTCGGTGGCCACGCCGATCGAGCAGGAAGTCAACGGCGTCGAGCAGATGATCTACATGCAGTCGTCCAACACCAGCGACGGCCGCATGCTCCTCGACGTCAACTTCCAGGTCGGCGTCGACCAGGACAAGGCCAACGTGCTGACGCAGAACCGGGTCACCGCGGCCCAGGCGCGCCTGCCGCAGGAGGCGAACGCGCAGGGCGTGACCGTGAAGAAGCAGAGCCCGAGCATCCTGATGATGATCTCGATCGCGTCGCCGGGAGAGACCTACGACTCGAAGTACCTGATCAACTACTGCGGCATCAACCTGCGCGACCAGCTCCTCCGCATCCCCGGCATCGCGCAGGTCGACCTGTTCGGCGGCTCGGACTACGGCATGCGGATCTGGCTCCGGCCGGACAAGATGGCCAAGCTCGGACTGACGCCGGCCGACGTGATCTCCGCAATCAAGGAGCAGAATCTACAAGCGCCGGCCGGCCGGATCGGGGCGGCGCCCTCGCCCGCGGACCAGGCGTTCACCTACACCGTGGCCGCCCCGGGTCGGCTCGTCACGGCCGAGGAATTCGAGAACATCATCATCCGCGGCACGGAAGCGGCAACCCAGGTGCGCATCCGGGACGTGGGGCGCGCGGAGCTGGGCTCGCAGGACTACAACTCGTTCGGCCGGCTCGGCGGCAAGCCCGCCGGCACGATGGCCCTCTACCTGCTGCCCGGCGCCAACCAGCTCCAGGCGTCGAAGCAGATCTACGAGACCATGGCCCGGGCCAAGGGGCTGTTCCCGCCGGACATGGACTACAAGATCGTGTACGACACGACCCCGGCCGTGGAGGCCTCGATCCACGAGATCGTGAAGACATTCGTCGAGGCCCTGATCCTCGTCACGCTCGTGGTGTACATCTTCCTGCAGAACGTCCGCGCGACGATCATTCCGCTGCTCACCGTGCCCGTCTCGCTCGTCGGCACCTTCATCTTCTTCCCGCTGCTGGGCTTCTCGGTCAACACGCTCTCCATGTTCGGCCTGGTGCTTGCCATCGGCATCGTGGTCGACGACGCCATCGTCGTGGTCGAGGCCGTGATCCACCACCTCGAGCACGGCCTCAACCCGCGGGATGCGACGGTCCAGGCGATGAAGGAGGTGTCGGCGCCGGTCATCGGCATCGCCCTCATCCTCTCCGCGGTGTTCATCCCCGTCGCCTTCGTCGGCGGCCTGACCGGCCAGATGTACCAGCAGTTCGCTCTGACGATCGCCATCTCGGTGCTGCTCTCGGCCTTCAGCGCGCTGTCGCTTTCGCCTGCGCTGTGCGTGCTGCTCCTCAGGCCCTCGAAGGGACCGATGCGCGGCCCGCTCGGGGCGTTCTTTCGCGGGTTCAACCGGGTGTTCGACCGGGCGACCGGCGGCTACGTCCACGTCTCGCGGCTGCTCGTACGGCGCTCGGTGATGACGATCGCGATCGTCGGGGTGGTCGTCGTCGGCGCCGGCCTCTTCGGCCGCGCGCTGGCGACGGGGTTCATCCCCGAGGAGGACCAGGGAATCATTGGCATCAACGCGCAGCTCCCGCCCGGGGCGTCACTCGAGCGCACGGGCGTGCTGCTGGCCCGGGTCGAGCAGATTGTCGCGCAGACCGCGGGCGTCGACTCCTACGCGACGGTCGGCGGCTACGGGGCCGTGACGAATACCTACCAGCCGAACTTCGGCAGTATCTTCGTGCGCCTCAAGCCATGGGAGGAGCGAAAAAGCGCCGCCCAACACGCCAAGGGCATCATCGCCGCCCTGCAGCTGCAGGTGGCGGCGATCCCCGAGGCAATCATCTTTCCCTTCAACATCCCCACCATCTCGGGTTTCGGCGCCTCGTCGGGTTTCAAGTTCCTGATCCAGGACCGGAGCGGCACGTTCACGGTCGAGCAGCTCGGCGCGGAGGCTCGCAAGTTCCTCGCGGAGGCGCGCCAGCGGCCGGAGCTCGGCAACCTCTTCACCTCCTTCGATCCGAACTATCCTCAAGTGAAGGTGGAGCTCGACCGCGAGAAGGCGCGCAAGCTCGGCGTGCCCATCAACGACGTGTTCCAGGCGATGTCGGCGACGGTCGGCGGCAGCTACGTCAACGACTTCAACCGGTTCGGACGACTGTACCGGGTCTACGTGCAGGCGGAATCGGAGTTCCGCCAGAAGCCCCAGGACATCGGCGAGATCTACGTCCGCAGCTCCACGACCAACACCATGGTCCCGCTGTCGACGCTCGTGACCATCACGTCGGTGCCGAGCACCGAGATCACCACCCGCTTCAACCTCTTCCGCTCGGTGGAGATCAGCGGCGCACCCGCGCCGGGGTTCACGTCCGGGCAGGCGCTGGCCGCCCTCGAGAGCACCTTCGCCCGGGTGATGCCCAAGGAGATGGGATTCGCCTACTCCGGCCTGTCGTACCAGGAGAAGATCGCGCCGCCCGCGGGCCCGACCCTCCTCCTCGCCGTCGTGGCCGTGTTTCTCCTGCTGGCCGCGCTCTACGAGAGCTGGCGCCTGCCGTGGGCGGTGCTGCTCGGCTCCCCGCTGGTCGCCCTCGGCGCCTTCTTCGGGGTCTGGCTCATGGGCTACGACAACAACGTCTACGTCCAGATCGGTCTCGTCATGCTGATCGGGCTTGCCGCCAAGAACGCGATCCTGATCGTGGAGTTCGCCAAGGCCAAGCAGGACGAGGGCATGCCCCTCGAGGAGGCGGCTCTCGAGTCGGCGCGGCTCCGGTTCCGGCCCATCCTGATGACGGCCTTCGCATTCATCCTCGGCGTGGTGCCGCTGGTTCTCGCGAGCGGGGCCGGCTCGGGCGCACAGAATGTGCTGGGGACCGCCGTGTTCTGGGGCATGCTGGTCGCCACCGCACTCGGGGTCTTCATCATTCCCGGGAACTACGCGTTCGTTCAGGGTCTCGGGCGCCGCCGGGCGGAGCGGGAGGGCCGACGGCCGGCGGTGGGAGTGCCGGCGGTGCCGACGCCGCAGGAGCATTCGTGAGACGTTCGGCGCTCCTGCCGCTGGCGGCCCTGCTCCTGGGGGCCTGCACGGTGGGCCCCGACTACCACCGGCCCGAATATCCGGTGCCGCCGGCCTTCCGCGGCCAGGTCGGGGACGTCCCGGGCCCGTCGGTGGGCGATCTGCCGTGGTGGCGGATCTTCGAGGACGAGACGCTCCAGCAGCTCATCCGCTCGGCGCTCGCCGAGAACTACGACCTGCGCATCGCGGCGGCGCGAATCATGGAGGCGCGGGCGCAAGTCACCATCACGCGGTCCTTCCAGTTCCCCGAGCTGAACGGCTCGGGCAGCGCCGTCTATCAGCGCATCGTGGGCACGCCAGACGTGCTCCAGTTCCGAGAGCAGTTCGTTCCGATAGCCGGCTTCGATCTCGCCTTCGAGATCGACTTCTGGGGCCGCTGGCGACGGGCCAGCGAGGCGGCCCGCGCCGACCTCCTCGCCTCCGAGGACGCGCGGCGCTTCGTGACGAGCAGCCTGGTGAGCGACCTGGCCGCGGCGTACTTCCAGCTGCGCTCCCTCGATGCAGAGCTGGAGGTGTCACAGCGTACGCTGGCCACGCGTCAGGACGCGCTCCGACTCGTGAAGCTCCGGGAGGAGGGCAGCGTGGCCGCCCTCATCGACGTGCGCCAGTCCGAGATCCTCGTGGCCACCGCGGCCGAGACCCTGCCGGACACGGAGCGCCAGATCGAGCAGACCGAGAACGCCATCAGCGTGCTCCTCGGCCGGAACCCGGACGCGGTGCCGCGCGGCCGGCCGCTCCTCCAGCAGATCGACCTGCCCGCCCTGCCGCTGGGCGTGCCCTCGGCCCTGTTCGAGCGCCGTCCGGACGTCCGTCAGGCCGAGGCCCAGCTCGCCTCGGCCACCGCGCGCATCGGCGTGGCCAAGGCGGACTACTTTCCCCGGGTGTTCCTGACCGGCGCCGCGGCCGGCGGCAACCTCCTCATCGACGGCTCGTGGATCGGCCCGCAAGCCCTGTTCAGCGTCGGACCCCAGCTGCGCCTGCCGATCTTCAACACCGGCCGCACCGCGGCCGGGGTGACCTCGGCCGAAGCCCGGGCCGAGGCGGCGGTGTCCCAGTACAAGCAGACCATCCAGCAGGCCTTCCGCGAGGTCGCCGACGCCCTGGTCGAGCAGCGCAAGCGCCGGGAGTTCCGCCTGCAGCAGGAGGCGCTGACCCGGGCGGCGGAAGACACCAGCCGCCTGGCCAACATGCGCTATACGGGCGGCTATAGCAGCTATCTCGAGGTCCTCGACAGCGAGCGCCAGTTCTTCGACGCGGAGCTCGGGCTGGTGCGTGCCCATCGCGACGAGCTGCTGGCGGTGGTGCGGCTCTACAAGGCTCTGGGCGGCGGCTGGCAGGAGTAGCGCCCGGTTGGGCGAGCGGCAGCGGCTGCTCGAAGCGGAAGCTCGCTCCGTCCACTGGCGGCGCTGGGGCCCCTACCTGTCCGAGCGTCAATGGGGCACGATCCGCGAGGACTACAGCCCGGACGGCACGGCCTGGGAATACTTCCCGCACGATCACGCGCGCTCGCGCGCCTACCGCTGGGGGGAGGACGGCCTGGGGGGCATCTCGGACAACCATCAGCGGCTCTGCTTCGCGCTGGCGCTGTGGAACGGGCGTGACCCCATCCTGAAGGAGCGCCTCTTCGGGCTGACCGGGCCCCAGGGCAACCACGGCGAGGACGTGAAGGAGTACTACTTCTACCTCGATTCAACGCCCACCCACTCCTACATGAAGTTCCTCTACAAGTACCCGCACGCGGCCTTCCCGTACGCGCGCCTCGTCGAGGAGAACGCGGGCCGGAGCCGGAGCGAGCCCGAGTTCGAGCTGATCGACACCGGGATCTTCGCCGAGAGCCGCTACTTCGACGTCACCGTCGAATACGCGAAGGCCGGAGCCGACGACATCCTGGTGCGCATCACCGCAGTCAATCGCGGCCCCGAGGACGCCGCGCTTCACCTCCTGCCGACCCTCTGGTTCCGCAACACCTGGGACTGGGACCTGGGCGCGCCCCGGCCGCGGTTGAGCGCAGCGGACGGCGTCGCGGGCGCGGCGGCGATCGCGGCGGAGCACCCGACGCTCGGGCAGTACCGGCTCCTCGCCGAGGGGATGCCCGAGCTCCTCTTCGTGGAGAACGAGACGAACGTCACGCGTGTCTTCGGCGCCGCCGGGCCTACCCATTTTCCGAAGGACGGCATCAACGAGTACGTCGTCGAAGGGCGGGCGGGCGCGGTGAATCCGGCGCGCGAGGGCACCAAGGCCGCCGCCCACTATCACCTGCCCCTGAAGCCCGGCGAGCCCGCGACCGTCCGGCTCCGGCTGAGCGCCGCCGCCGCGCCGGGCTCCGACGGTGGGCCGTTCGGGCGCGCCTTCGACCGCACGGTAGCGGCGCGCCTCGAGGAGGCCGACGAGTTCTACGGCCTCGTCATCCCGCCCACCCTGTCGGTCGAAGGCCGCTCCGTGATGCGACAGGCTCTGGGCGGCATGCTCTGGAGCAAGCAGTTCTATCACTACGACGTCAAGCGCTGGCTCGCGGGCGATCCGACCCAGCCGCCTCCTCCCCCGGAGCGCCGGTCCGGACGGAACAGCGACTGGACGCACCTCTACAACGAGGACGTCATCTCGATGCCGGACAAGTGGGAGTTCCCGTGGTACGCCACCTGGGACCTCGCGTTCCATACCATCCCGCTCGCCCTCGTGGACCCCGAGTTCGCCAAGTCGCAGCTCATCCTGTTCCTGCGCGAGTGGTACATGCACCCGAACGGCCAGAGCCCGGCCTACGAGTGGGCGCTGGGTGACGTCAACCCTCCGGTCCAGGCGTGGGCGGCCTGGCGGGTGTACAAGATCGACCGCCGGGTTCGCGGCGTGGCGGACCGGGAGTTCCTCCAGAAGGTCTTCCACAAGCACCTCCTGAACTTCACCTGGTGGGTCAATCGGAAGGACCCGACGGGGCGCAACGTCTTCCAGGGCGGATTCCTCGGCCTGGACAACATCGGCGTCTTCGACCGCTCGGCGCCGCTGCCGACCGGGGGCTTCATCGAGCAGTCCGACGGCACCAGCTGGATGGGCATGTATTGCCTGAACATGCTCGCGATGGCCCTGGAGCTCGCGCGCGAGGATCCGGCCTACGAGGACGTCGCGAGCAAGTTCCTCGAGCATTTCGTGTACATCGCGCACGCCACCGGTCACGTGGGCGGACAGGACGTGAGCCTCTGGGACGAGGAGGACGGCTTCTTCTACGACGTCCTGACGCTCCCGGACGGGCAGCGGCGCCGCCTGAAGGTGCGCTCGCTGGTGGGCCTGATCCCGCTCTTCGCGGTCGCGACGTGGGATACCGAGCACACCGACCGCCTCGCGGGCTTCACGCGACGGGCCCGCTGGTTCGGCGACAACAATCCAGATTACCGCGAGCACGTCGCGGTGACCGACAAGCCGGGCGGCGGAAAGCGCTTGCTCACCTCGATCGTCACGACGGCCCAGCTCCCCCGACTCCTCCGCTTCATGCTGGACGAGACCGAGTTCCTCTCGCCGCACGGCGTCCGGGCCCTGTCGCGCTACCACAAGGATCACCCGTACGTCCTGCACGTGGACGGCCAGGATCACCAGGTGAGCTACGACCCGGCGGAGTCCTCCACCAGCCTCTTCGGTGGCAACTCGAACTGGCGCGGGCCGGTGTGGTTTCCCGTCAACTTCCTTCTCATCGAGTCGCTCCAGAAGTTCCACCACTTCTTCGGCGACGACTTCCAGATCGCGTGCCCGACGGGCTCCGACCAGCTGATGAGCCTCTCGCAGGTCTGCGCGGAGCTGTCGCGGCGGCTCGCGCGCATCTTCCTCCCCGGGCCGGACGGGCGCCGCCCCGTCTACGGCGGCGCCGAGATCTTCTGGCGCGACCCGCACTGGCGCGGCCTGATCCCCTTCCACGAGTACTTCCACGGCGACACCGGCGCCGGCATCGGCGCCAGCCATCAGACGGGCTGGACGGGCCTCGTGGCCAAGCTCCTCCAGCAGAGCGGCGAATGACGGGGAGCTCGCCGCGGCCGGCGATCTGGGGAGTCTTCGCCCGGTTCGTCCACGCGGAAGTGAGCGGGAGCATCCTGCTCCTGGCCAGCACGGTGGTCGCCCTCGTGTGGGCCAACTCTCCGTGGCGCGAGAGCTATGACCACCTCCTTCACACGAAGATCGGGCTGACGTGGGGCGCGCACTCCTTCGCGCTCTCGGCTCACGCCTGGGTCAACGACGGCCTCATGGTCCTCTTCTTCTTCGTGGTCGGCCTGGAGATCAAGCGCGAGGTCGTCGTCGGGCACCTGTCCTCGTTGCGACTCGCCATTCTCCCCGCCTCCGCGGCGCTGGGCGGCGTGCTGCTGCCGGCCGCCATCTATGCCGCCTTCAACGCGACGGGGCCGGGCGCCCGCGGGTGGGGCATCCCGATGGCCACCGACATCGCGTTCGCGCTGGGCGTGCTGGCCCTGCTCGGCCCCCGGGTCCCGGTGGGGATGAAGGTCTTCCTCACCGCGCTCGCCATCGCCGACGACCTGGGCGCCGTGCTCGTCATCGCCCTCTTCTACACCGAGACGATCCGCTCTGACGCGCTGGTCTATGCCGCCGTCTTTCTCGCCGGGTTCTTCTTTCTGCTCCGGGCGAAGGTGCGGCAGCCGCTGGTGCTGCTCATCCCGGTGCTGGCGGTGTGGCTGGCCGTCTTCGCCTCGGGCCTCCACGCGACCGTGGCCGGGATCCTGGTCGCCCTGATGGTGCCGATGAAATCGCCGATCCGGCCCCAGCGCTTCGTGGAGATCGTCCGGAGCCGTCTGCCCGAGCTCGACCGGGGCGACGTGACCTGGCAGAGCGTCCTGCTCGAGGAGCGGCAGCTCGACACCGTCCTCGAGCTGCACGAGGCCGCCGCCAATCTCCGACCGCCCGGGCTCACCCTCGAGCGCCTCCTGCATCCGGTACAGACCTACGTGGTCTTGCCGCTCTTCGCCCTCTTCAACGCCGGGATCGCGATCGACGGCCACGTGCTCGATATCGTCACCGGCCCGATCGGCGTGGGGGTGATCCTGGGGCTCCTGCTCGGCAAGCCGCTCGGCGTCACGCTCTTCAGCTGGCTGGCCGTGCGGACCGGGCTGGCCGCCCTCCCGCCCGACCTCGGGTGGCCCACGCTGGGCGCGATGAGCTTTCTCGCCGGCATCGGGTTCACCATGTCGCTCTTCGTGAGCGAGCTCGCGGTCAAGCCGGGACCCGCGCTCAGCCAGGCCAAGATTGGGGTCCTGGCCGCCTCGCTGCTGGCGGGAGCGATCGGCTACCTGCTCTTGCGCCTGGCGCTGCCGCCGCATGCGGACACGCGCCGATGAGTCGACGGATTCTAGGCGGGACCGGAGGCGGACAGGGCCTTGGCGCTCGAGATGAGAGCCAGGTGCGTGAACGCCTGGGGGAAGTTGCCCACGAGGCGCTGGAGGCCCGGGTCGTATTCCTCCGCGAAGAGGCCGACGTCGTTCTGCAGGGCCAGAAGCCGGCGGAACAGATCCTGCGCCTCCCGGTGGCGCCCGATCAGCGCGAGGTCGTTGACCAGCCAGAAGCTGCAGGCGAGGAAGGCGCCCTCGCCGGGCGGCAGCGCGTCGGCGGCCTCCATGTCCGGGATGTAGCGCATCACGAAGCCATCCTGGACGAGCTCGCGCTGGACGGCCTCGACGGTCCCCACGACCCGAGGATCGGAAGCGGGAAGGAATCCCACCTGGGGGATGAGCAGCAGCGCCGCATCGAGCTGCGCGGAGCCGTAGTACTGCGTGAAGGTGTTGCGGCCGGCGTCGTATCCCTCGCGGCAGACCTCCGCGTGGATGTCCGCGCGCATCCGCCGGAGCCGCTCCACCGGGCCGTCGAGCCCCATTTCCTCGATCGCCCGGACGGTGCGATCGGCCGCGACCCAGGCCATGACCTTCGAGTGCACGAAGTGCCGCTTCGGCCCGCGCACCTCCCATATTCCCTCGTCGGGCTCCCGCCAGTGCGTCTCCAGCCACTCGATGACTCGCTGGATCACGCTCCACCCGTCCGGTGCCGGCGGCATCCCGAGCTGGCGAGCGCGAAAGACGGTGTCGAGCACCTCGCCATACACGTCCAGCTGGCGCTGACCGGACGCGGCGTTGCCGACCCGGACCGGACGCGAGTGCTCGTAGCCGGACAACCAGCCGAGCTCGTACTCGTCGAGCCGGCGCTCTCCGCCGAGACCGTACATGATCTGGAGGTCTTCCGGATCGCCGGCGACCGCGCGCAGCACCCAGTCGCGCCAGCTGACCGCCTCTTCCACGTAGCCGGCCGACATCAGCGCGTCGAGCGTGAAGACGGCGTCCCGCAACCAGCAGTAGCGATAGTCCCAGTTCCGGACCCCGCCCAGAAACTCCGGCAGCGAGGTCGTCGGGGCGGCCACGATCCCGCCCGTCGGCGCGTACGTCAGCGCCTTGAGGGTGATCAGCGAGCGCCCCACCTCCTCGGCCCAGCCGCCCCGGTAGGTCGAGCGGCCCGACCACTCCCGCCACCACGCCTCGGTCTCGTCCGGCGCGGTGCCGGGCTCGATGGGCGTCGGGGGCGCCTCCCACGAGGGATACGCGGTGAGCAGGAAGCTCACGCGCTGTCCGGGGCCGACCGTGAACTCGGCCGTATGCTGGAAGTCGTGGCCGCGAAGCGGAACGTCGCTGCGCAGCTCGAGGGCGTCCGGACCGGCGCCCACCCGGAGCGCGTCCCCCGCCTGGCTCACCCAGGGGCGGCTCCGTCCGTAGTCGAAGCGGGGCCTGAAGCGCATGCGCATCGGCACCTCGCCTCGCACCCCCTCGACCACCCGCACGATCCGCGAGTGGGACCTCCACGGCGGCATGCAATCGACGACGCGAGCCGCGCCGTGCCCGGTCTCGAACTCGGTCTCGAGCACCAGCGTCGGACCCCGATACCGGCGTCGGGTCCGGACCACCTCGGCGCGAGGGGCGATGTCCCAGAAGCCGTTCTCGGCGGTCCCGAGCAGCGACGCGAAGCACGCGGGGGCGTCGAAGCGAGGCAGGCAGAGCCAGTCGATGGATCCGTTCGTGCCGACCAGCGCGATGGTGTGCGTGTCGCCGATCAGCGCGTAGTCCTCTATGCGCAGTGCCATTCCGTTCCGCGGGTTATTCTAACCCTCACTTGGAGGCTCCCATGACGAATCTCTTCGTACTGATACTCCTCTCGGCCGCCCTGCTGCCGGCCTTCGTCTCGGCGGCCCAGGCCCAGAACCTGGACGAGGTCTTCTCGCAAGGCTAGCCCGACCGTCATCGTCGTACGGGCCAAGGGGCGCGACGTCAAGGCCGAGGGAGTCACCCGCTTCACCGAGACGGACTCCGGGGTCCTGATCGGGAGTGACGGCCGGGTGATGACCGCCGCCCACGTCGTCAACGGCATGGACGAGATCACCGTCGAGGGCATCGGGGGTGAGGTCGTGCGCGCGACGCTTCTCTCGGCCAATGCGGCGGCGGACGTCTCGCTCCTGCAGCTCGAGCGGGTGACGAAGGCCATGCGGGTGGCGGCGCGGATGTCCAGCTCCGACGCGATGCGGGTCGGGGAACAGGTCATGGTCGTCGGCGCCCCCTACGGGCTCGCCTATTCGATGAGCGTGGGCTGGATCAGCGCCCGCTGGCCGGCCAACACGATCTTCCCCGACATGCCCCTGGCCGAGTTCTTCCAGACCACCGCCACGATCAACACCGGCAACTCCGGAGGCCCCCTGTTCAACATGGCGGGTGAGGTGATCGGCATCGTCAGCCAGAACATTTCAAAGTCGGGCGGCAGCGAGGGCCTGGGCTTTGTCGTGACGATCAACAGCGCGCGCGCCCTCCTGGTCCCCCGGAAGGTATTCTGGGGTGCCCTCCAGGGCCTCCTCCTCACGGGCCGCCTCGCGACGGTCTTCAATGTCCCGGCGCCCGCCGGGTTTCTCGTCAAGACCGTCGCCCAGGGCTCGATGGCGTGGAACATGGGCCTGCAGGGGGGGGACGGGATCGTCACCATCGCGGGCAAGGAGATCCCGGTGGGCGGCGATATCATCCTCTCGGTCGACGGCATCCCCGTGGTGTCCGAGGACAACATCGAGCAGATCCGCAACCGGCTGGCCAGCGGGGCGCCCGGCGCCCCGTTCAAGATGAGCGTGCTGCGCGCCGGCAAGGTCATCGATCTGTCGGGCACGATGGAATAGGTTTCGCGCCCCGGCGTAGGACCAAGGTCTCATAGACTGCGAACCCGGTATTCGCGAGTCTGAGCCCCGCGAGGAAAGCGGCAGGAGGTGACGCCGATGAAGGCAACTCAGATGCTCCACGAACTGGGCCAGAGTCTGTGGCTCGACAACATCACGCGTGACATGCTGCGGAACGGCACGCTCAAACGCTACATCGACGAGCTGTCCGTCACCGGGCTGACATCCAACCCGACGATCTTCAACCAGGCCATCAAGAGCAGCACCGCCTACGACGCCGCGATCCACCAGAAGCTGAAGGAGGGCAAGACCGGAGAGGCGCTGTTCTTCGAGCTGGCGCTGGAGGATCTCACCCAGGCCGCCGATCTGTTCCGGCCGATCTGGGACCGGACGAACGGCGTGGACGGCTGGGTATCACTCGAGGTCTCGCCGCTTCTCGCCTACGATACGGCCAGCACCATCGCCGCAGCCAAGGACCTGCACGCCCGCGCGGGCCGCCCCAATCTCTTCATCAAGATCCCCGGCACCCCGGAAGGCCTGCCCGCCATAGAGGAGGCGATCTTCGTGGGCGTGCCGATCAACGTGACGCTCCTGTTCTCGCGCGAGCAGTACGTGGCGGCCGCCGAAGCGTTCCTGCGCGGCATCGAGCGACGCATCGCGGCCGGGCTCAAGCCCGAGGTCGGGTCGGTGGCCTCGGTGTTCGTCAGCCGATGGGACGCCGCCGTCGCGGCCAGGGTGCCGGAGGCGCTGCACAACCGGCTGGGCATCGCCATCGCGAAGCGCACGTACAAGGCGGCCCGCGCCCTGCTCGGCTCGCCCCGCTGGGGGCGGGCCTACAATGCCGGCGCCCGCCCGCAACGCCCCCTGTGGGCCAGCACCGGGACGAAGGACCCGCAGGCGTCCGACGTGCTCTACGTCAAGGCGCTCGCGGCGCCGTTCACGGTGAACACGATGCCCGAGGGCACCCTGAAGGCGCTCGCCGACCACGGCCAGCTCAGCGAGATCCTGCCGGCGGACGGCGGTGACTGTGAAGAGGTGATCGCGCAGTTCGCCCGGGCCGGCATCGACGTTGACGCCCTCGCCGTTCAGCTCCAGGACGAAGGGGCCAAGTCCTTCGTGAAGTCCTGGCACGAGCTCATGACGGTCCTCGACTCGAAGAGCGCGGATCTGGGGAACTCGAACAAGACGCCGTGAAGATCCTGGTCGTCGACATCGGCGGGACCAACGTCAAGATGCTCGCGAGCGGACAGCGCGAGCCACGCAAGTTCCCTTCCGGCCCGACCTTCACGCCCCGGGAGATGGCCGCCGGAGTCAAGCAGGCCGTCCAGGGATGGACGTACGACGCGGTGTCGATCGGCTACCCGGGGCCGGTGCGCGATGGCCGGCCCGCCTCTGAGCCCCACAATCTCGGCAAGGGATGGGTCGCGTTCAACTATCGAGCCGCCTTCGGACTGCCCGTGAAGATCATCAACGACGCGGCGATGCAGGCGCTCGGGAGCTACGAGGGCGGAAGGATGCTGTTCCTGGGACTCGGAACCGGGCTCGGCTCGACCCTGATCGCCGACGGCGTCGTCCAGCCGATGGAGCTCGGTCACCTGCCCTACAAGAAGGGCACCTTCGAGGACTACGTGGGAATACGCGGACTGCAGAAGAGGGGGAAGAAGAAGTGGCGGAGCGCGGTCGAGGACGCCGTCGCCCGTCTGGTCGCGGCCCTGCAGCCCGACTCCGTGGTGCTCGGGGGAGGCAACGTCAAGAAGCTGAAGGCGCTCCCGCCCCTCTGTCGCGCCGGCGTCAACGCCAACGCGTTCCGGGGAGGCTTCCGCCTGTGGGAGGCGACGGACAACGGCAGGGTGTCCGTCAAGCCGAGCCGACGCTCTCCCCGGAAAGACACCTGAAGGTCCGCCAAGGAGTCATCCATGCAGCTCGGAATGATCGGACTCGGCCGGATGGGCGCCAACATGGTGCGACGGCTTCTCGCGGGCGGCCATCAGTGCGTGGTCTTCGACATGTCCCCGAAAGCGGTGAAGGAGCTGACCCAGGAGAACGCGATCGGGGCGGCCTCGCCCGCCGACTTCGTGAAGAAGCTGGACAAGCCGCGCGCGCTCTGGCTGATGGTCCCGGCGGCCGTCGTGGACAGCACCATCGACGCCGTGCTCCCCCATCTCGAGCGGGGCGACATCGTCATCGACGGCGGCAATTCCTACTACATCGACGACATCCGGCGCGCCAAGCAGCTCGTCGCGAAGGGCATCCACTACGTCGACGTGGGGACCAGCGGTGGAGTCTGGGGCCTGACGCGAGGGTACTGCATGATGATCGGGGGCGAGGAGGCGGTGGTCAAGCACCTCGATCCGATCTTCGCCCGGCTGGCTCCCGGCACGACCGGCATCGAGCGCACCCCGGGG
>Ga0099791_10000026_pt1 | contig 54647 bp, 46 predicted proteins | sample Rivendell_Oct201_7_FD_77318 | JGI IMG/M metagenome (GOLD analysis project Ga0099791, IMG submission 77318) | Vadose zone soil and rhizosphere microbial communities from the Eel River Critical Zone Observatory, Northern California to study diel... | ecosystem: Environmental > Terrestrial > Soil... | reverse complement strand
TTATGGAGGTAATAAAGATAAAGAAATAAAATCTATAATTTTAAAATTATCTTATAATATGAATAATTATAGATTATCTACTTCTACCTCAAATTCAGAGACTATAAACTCTGAGGAAAAAGATAAACTTATAAATATGACTCCTAAAGTTAAACGTTTAAAAGATGGGCGTTTATTAGATATATTATCTAATAAGGTAATTCATCAAGCTGAAAGCAGTATTTATAAAATATTAAATCCAAAAGAAGAGATATTTATAGTACAAACTTTAACAGAAGCTGCTAATATTGTTGGTGTAAATATTAAAACATTAAGTAATAAATTAAATAAAGAAGTATTAGATTCAGATGAACCAATGGTCAATATTAAAAATTTTAAAGTGAAACGTATTGGAGTATTTATAGGAATAAATTAAATAATATAGATTAAGGTAAGGTTACAACCGAATAATCTTTTAGCTATAGAAAAATTAGGTGAAAACGGTTAATAAGATCCAACTTAAAGACCGTCGGCAGTTGTAAATGTCGCTACAGACTGGTTCACCGGGGTTAGGCTGAAATGCCTGTCCAAATGTACAGTCGGATTCTGTAACGAGTATAATATCGTAGGGAGGAATGGATTATTAATAATAAACAATTATTAGCCATAACACAGTGGTATGGAACTCCTTGATGGTCAAACCATCTTTAGTTAATCAGAATTGGCAGATACTGTTTACCTCTAGATAGACGAGAAGACCCTATGCAGCTTTACTGTTACTAATTACAAAAATAATTTTTTAGAATAATTGCGAGTGTATAAGGTAATTGCTTAATAATAATGAAACACCTTTATTTGTTTCTATATATTTTTGAGGATTAGAAGGCAGTTTATGCGGGGCACAGATCCCACAAAAAGTACCTGGGTATATCCAAAGTTCATATTGTAAATTTGTAAATTATAATTTATAAAAATTTTAGTTTGTTATTAATTATGTTTAATAATTATAAAGTTATTATTAGATTAAATTCAATATTTTTTTTATTTTAAGTAAGATTTTAACTATATGGTGAATAGATATAAAAAAAAAAATATTTTTTTTCATATTAATATTGTATTATTATCTTTATTATTATGATATTTATTTATATTTCAAAAGTTTAATGGCTTAATCTTGCTTTACTGTTTGACTTACAAGTCTATCAGTCGCGTAAGCGGGGCATATGATCACAAGATGCATTAAGGAAAGGTCTTGGATTATAGAAAAAGTTACGCTAGGGATTTAGAACTATGTCCTCTAATATTAAAAAAAATATTAGTAAAATGCCCGCCCCCTTAGGGGGCGGGATTTTGGGTTAATTTCAAAGACGACTTTTTTAAGTTAATTTGAAGCGAAACTTATTTTTACCTGTAATTTATGTAAAATAAGAACGTTCAACGACTAAAAGGTGAGCAAAGGTAGCAATAATCCTTTTATTAAAGCCCAACATCTTTTTATATTATATATGCCCCCGGCCCTCTGGGCCGGGGGATTTTATGTATAATAATTATTATTGTTATTATAATAATGTATTAGACTTAATTATTTGTTAAGTCTTATTATTATATGTTAAAAAAAATCATATTAATAATGTTATAATGTATATATATTTTATGCTAAATATTATTAAATATAAATTAAAAAGTAGATATAAAAAAAAATCTATAAATAAAGAAAGTGTTACTATATATTATAAAGACTTTATTCCTGCGGTAAGAGATTGAAAAAATAGTATATATTCTTATAATAAAAATATTTTAACTTTAATACCTGTAGCTAATAAATTTGTTATAAAATTAATTAAAAGTTATTTTAATTTATATAATTTTAAATTAGAATCTAAATTAAGAAAAAAAAGATTACGTCGTAGATTTAGAAAATTATCTAAAAACAAAATATTTATAAGTAATGGTGAATTTAAACATACAAATGATAAAATAAGTATTACTTTATATATATTTAATAGACAAAAATATAATTATTTATTAAAAATAAAAAAAAGATATATAAGATTATTTAATAAAATTAGATTTTTAAGAAAATTATATTTAATTAAATATATAGGATTAAATATTTTAAAACAACAACAAAAAAAAATTAAATTCTTAAATAAAATTTTATCTAGTTCTCAAAGAAACTTGACTTCTATAAGTGGTCATGATCACGTTTTATGAACTAGATATAAATCTAAATTATATTTAATTCAATATTTATATTATAAAAATTTTATAAAAAAATGTTTAAAAAAATTAAAATATTATATGTTTTATAAACAATTACTTTATATTAATAATTTTAAATTTAACAATTCTTATTTACAAGGTTTAATAAATTTAATAAAAAAAATATATAAAAAAAATATAGAATTAAATTTAATAAATTTAAAATATTTTTATTTTAATAGTGATATTCTTACACAACCTTTAGTTTTAAAATTAAGAAAAAAAAGAAAATTATTAAGATATTTAAAAACTTGTGTAAGAAAAACAAAAATAAAAAAAATTGGATTAAGTGAAAAACCAAAATATTTTTTTGATTTAGATAATTTATTTATATTAAATAATATAGATATAACAAATAATTTATTATATAAATTAATGTTACAAAATAAAATAAATTCTAAATATATAAAAAATATCATATTAAATTATATTAAATATAAAAGAGTATCAGGTATTAGAATAGAAACTTCAGGTAGATTAACTAGACGTTATACTGCTTCAAGATCTCAACATAAAGTTAGATATAAAGGTAATTTAGAAAATACATATTCTTCTACAAAAGGATATCCTTCTGTAGTATTAAGAGGAAGTTTAAAACCTAATTTACAATATACTAAATTATACTCTAAATCACGTATTGGATCTTTTGGTATAAAAAGTTGAATTAGTGGTACTTAAAATTTTATTTTTTTTTCATATATCCCTCCCTTAATATAATAAATAAAGATGATGAAATAGTCTGAACCAAATTGAGAAAAATGGAATTTAACAAAAATTGAACAGGCTAATTTGCGCAAGAGAGTACAAATTGAGTGCGCGGTTTGGCACCTTATAAAAATAATTAATAGGAAAAAATTTAACAAGTATTGTAAATAAAAAAAAAAAAAATAAAAAATAAAATGACAAAATTAAATAATGACATTAAAGATATGTTAATCGGTTGTATTTTAGGTGATGCACACATAGGAAAAGTTGGAAATGATAAAGGTTTTATTACTTTTGAACAAACAATAAAACATAAAGATTATGTTATTGATATTTATAATAAGTTAGAAAAATCTGGTTTAAGTTTACATGAACTTAAATATTATTCAAGAAAAGATTCAAGATATAATAGTTTAAATAGTTCTATATATTTTAAAACTTCTAATAGTGAATTACTTTATCCTTTAGTCAATATGTTTTTATCTAGTACTAATATAAAAGTATTACCTTTAGATATAGAAAAATATTTAAATCCTATTACTTTAGCTTATTGAATATGTGATGATGGGCAACATGTTAGGAATGGAGGGATTACATTATGTACCGATAATTACACTTTAAATGAGGTTGAGTTACTAATAAAGGCTTTATCTAATAGATATAATCTTGAATGTTCTATTCATAGAAAAAAAGGTAAATCTGCAAAGGTTTATAATAGAATATATCTAAAAAAAAGATCTTTAGATAGTATTAAACCTTTAATTATGCCTTTTATTCATAAAACATTTTTTTATAAACTACACACTTACGTTTAATCTCCAGTATATTACATTTAACGACATTGGGGATTTTTTATATCAATATAAAATTAGAAAGAGGCTAAATTGCTGGAATATTTATATTTATATAGTTAATCAGCAGGGAAGTTATTTTTATAACACCTTCAACGACCACATGCCTATATCTAGAGTATTATTAATTACTCCTTAATACTAGACAAAGATATGGTCTAAATCATTTTGAAAGAAATGAAAATTTATGCGATGTCGGCTTAGCTCATCCACATGAATGCAAAAATCATGAAGGGTTTGACTGTTCGTCAATTAAAGAGCTACATGAGCTGGGTTTAATACGTCGTGAGACAGTATGGTTTCTATCTTCTAGAGGAAATTAAAGTAAAATAAAGATAACCCCTTCGTACGAAAGGAGTTGGGTATGTTGATCTATAGTTTACCTGTTGTTTATATTATATAATTTATTTTTACTTAAATATATTATTTTTATAGGCATGGCAGGAAAGCTACATCAATTAAAGATAAATGCTGAAAGCATATAAGCATGAAACTTACTTTAGGATACTTTTAAACGTAATAGAACATTACGATATAATTATATATAGGCTTTAATTGTATTAATTTTAATATTTTTAGATATAAAGTACTAATTATTAATATACTAAATATTTTACATATATTAACTTATTTATAACTCATATTTCTTAAAATAGAGTATAGCCTGGTTAGCATAAAAGTAATGCAACCGTTTTGTAATCGGTAGAAGTAAGTGCAATACTTGCACTGGGCTGTAATAATTAAGATCCAATGGTCAAGTTTGGTTAAGACATAACATTTTCACTGTTAGTGCGGGAGTTCAAATCTCCCTTGGGTTGAAAGAGATTAGCTCAATTGGCAGAGCGGCCTCTTTACACGAGGAAGGTTAGGTGTTCGAATCACCTATTTCTTATATTATTATGCGGATTGATGTAATAGTAACATAGATGGCTCATGACCAAAATATTTAGGTGCAAATCCTAAGTCCGCAAATTAAGGCTATAGCTTAATAGGTAAAGCGAACTGCTCATGATAGTTTTAATAAATGTTCAAGTCATTTTAGCCTTAAAAATAATATATAAATTATATATGTAATTTATATGAAAAATATATTAGATTTTAACTAAGTAATAAGTTTTATAAAATAAAAAATATATTTTATAATTTTGTAATATCCCCCGGCCCAGAGGGCCGGGGGCATAGTTTATATAATAAAATTTATTTAAACTAAAAATTTTAATAAATAATGAAAATTTTATAAAGGTAAGTTAATTAATATATAGTATTATATATTATAATTCAAATATTAGTCATAGTTGTTTTCTTTTAATCCGAGTGTTGAAAAGGTATACAAAGTAAACTTAAGCTTTACTGGCGCAAGCCGTGAACGTTCAAGTCGTTCTTCGGATAATGCACATAAATTTTTATTTGATAAATCCCCCGGCCCAGAGGGCCGGGGGCATAATTTAAAATGATTTACAAAAAAAAAAGGACCATTACAAACTAATAGCGGATTTATATTAATTTAGATTATGATTTTAGAGAAACCCTTTATAATCAATATCATTATGATGTATTAAGTAGTATCCTTGAGAGTTTATTATTAACTAAAGATAAATTTATATATGAATTTAGGAAATATTATTATTTTTTTTTTAATTATTAAATATTTAATCCCGCGCCTAAATAGGGCGCGGATATAGGGGAATTAGTGTTAATAAGGTAAAACATCGCCTTTGCAAGTCGAATTTCTAGGTTCAATTCCTGGATTCTCCATAAATTACTATAATCCCACCGGGAGAAGAGCATAGATCAAATTCTTATAAAGGAATTGGATAGTGTTTAATTAATAAATAGATGTTTTGAGGAAATATTAAGACCTAAATATAAAGACACTATCTTCTATGTACATAATTTAGGTAGATTTGATGCTCCTTTTATATTAAAATCTTTAACACTATATAACAAAACAGATCAAGGTTCTAAAAATCCATATATATTAAATTCTATTAATAGAGATGCAAATATATTAAAATTAACTGTTAAAAGAAAATATGATAATAAAGTTAGAACAGTAAAAATACAAGATAGTGCTGCAATATTACCAAGAAATTTAAGAGATTTATGTAAAGATTATAATGTTGAAATAGTTAAAGGTTATTTTCCTTATGATTTTACAACTAAAGATACTTTATTTTACATAGGTAAAACACCTGATATTAATTATTATAATGAAATTGAAATTAAAGATTATATGGATTTATATAAAGAAGTATGAAATTTAAAAGAGGAATGTCTTAAATATCTAGATAAAGATTTATTAAGTTTATATCAAGTATTAGTAAAAGTTAACAAATCAATACATTTCTTATTTAATATGCAAATGACTGATTCATTAACTATATCAGGATTAGCTATGAGAATATTTTTAACAGATCATTATAATTCAGAAAATAAAGCTATACCTTTAATTATTAGTAAAGGTATATTTGATGATATACATAAATCATATTATGGAGGAAGAGTGGAAGTTTATAATCCTACTAATAAAGATAATAAAACATTATATTATTATGATGTAAATTCTTTATATCCTTATGCTTCTTTAAATACAATGCCTGGTATTGATAGTACATATATAGAGTGTATAAATCATAAAATAGATATAAATGATTTATTTGGATTTTTCTATTGTAAAATAAAATCAAATAATAATTATATTGGATTATTACCTGTAAGAACAAAAACTAATTTAATATTTCCATTAGGTGAATGAGAAGGGTGATATTTTAGTGAAGAATTAAAATTTGCAAAAGAAAATGGATATGAGATAGATGTAGTTAAAGGATATAAATTTAATAAAGTAAATAGTATATTTAATAGTTTTGTTGAAGATATTTATAAAATAAAAAATAATCCAAGAAATCCAACAGAAAAAAATGTTGCTAAATTAATTTTAAATAGTTTAATTGGTAGATTTGGAATGAATTTTATTAAAACAATTACTAAATTAGTAGATAGAAAAGGTCATGATCTTATAACAACTACTAGAATTCAAAAAACTTTCATTGAAATAGATGATAATACATATTTAGAATATTATAAACCAAATATAGATAAAGAAATTTGTCAAAAATTTGGTGTAGATTTTATTAAAGTATTAAATAATGAAAATTTCGATGAAACTAAAAGTAGTAGAACTTATAGATCTGTATCTATTAGTACTGCATCAGCAGTTCTTTCCTATGCTAGAATTCATATGTTAAAAATAAAATTACATATTTTAAATAATAACGGTAATATTTATTACACTGATACAGATAGTATAGTTACTGATTTTAAATTATCAGATGAATTTATACATTCTAAAGAAATAGGTAAATTAAAATTAGAATTTGAAGTAAAAGAAGGTTATTTTATAACAGATAAATTATACGCTATTAAAACTATTAATGATCAAATCATTCAATTAGGAAAAGGTATTAAAAGTAAATTATTAAAATTTGAAGATTATATTAAAATGTATAATATGGAAATAATAGATTATGCAACAAAAATTACTTCTTCAAGAAATTATCAAGAAGGTAGTGTAATTATTAGAAATAAAAATGATATTACTTTAAATACTAATGTTTATACTAAACGTGAAAGAATCTTTAAGAATGGTAAATGAATCGGTACCAAACCTTTAACTATAAAATCTACACCTATTTCTCAAGGTGATATTTTAGATAATAATAATAATGATAATAATAACCAATAAATTAATAATTATTTAAATTAAATTAATAATTATTAAATTCAGCTACTAATAGTAGCTCACATAATATTAATATATAAAAAATCATATAATTATGAATGAAAGCGGTTTATACCGTTTATAACCAAGATATATATATCTTGGTTTTTTTTTGAAAAAAAAACCAGTATATTTTTTTATACTGGTAAATAAAATTATGTTATTTGTGTTGAACCACCTGTCAGTAAATTTTAAAATAATATATTATTTTATATGATATAATGATTTAGCTAATCTTTCAAAATTGTTATTCTTAAGTGAATATACTATATTAGGTAATGGAGGAAGAACTATTTTCTTTCTATCTACATACATAATTCTTGTATTTTCATTAAAACTACATTGTTCCTCACCATAAAAAGTAATAATATTATTTATTACATCCTTATCAAATTTTTCTAAATAACCAATATCAGAATAAATAGCAATATAAACAGATCTTAATAAAGTTATTAAACTGTCAATATATTTAGCTGTAACACCGAAACAATCATGAACACTATAAAAGTTTACATGATCACCTTCTATAGAATTATAGAAAGAATTATACAATAAAGATAATGAAGCTGCATCTAAAGAATGAACTAAATTTGGCATTAAAGCAGTAATTTGTTTTTGTTTATCGATATTAATTTTATCAGTAATAGTTAAAGATAAAGAAGTATTTAAATATGCAAAGGGTTTTATTCTAGTTGTATGTCTTAACATATATTTTTGACTTACTAATAATCCTGTGGGTAATCTTCAAATTATGGGTAAGTTTAATTTATTAAATATTTTAGCTATTCCATTAAGATATAAAGATAATAATTTTATATTAGGATAATTTACATAAATTATATCATTAATTGATTGAACTAATAATTCAATATCTTGACGATTAACAAAATTTTCACTTAATGTATCTTTATTTATTTTATATCATTTTGTATAAACAGTAACATCCATACCATTTTCATCTTTTACTAATTTTTTATCTGAATGACTAAATGTTAAAGTATCTAATATATATTTTAAAAGAGTTTCATCCTTTGCATTATAAGGTTTAGTCATTATAACATGTTTTATATTAGATCTAGATAACCCTAATTTAAGTAATCTATTATAAGACTCCTTTTCTTTTTCTGATTTAGTAGAATTTATATTATTTTCTAGATGAATATTTATTTGATTAATTATATGTTGATAAAAATCTTTAGGATCTTCATTTTTATTACTCTCAAATAAATTTAAAGCTTCAAATAATTTTGATTCATTTGATAATAATGTTAAATGTTGGAAACCATTACATGTACCGTCTAATTGTATAGGTAAATATGTATTAAATTCAGAAGTATATTCATTACTTAAAAAATTATTAAATCTTTTCATTTCAAAACAAAAAGATAGAAATAAAAATTTATTTTCTGCTTTGTTAACTAAATTACTTGTATTAAAATTAATAATATCATCTCAATTTTGATCAACTCATTTTAATCTTTTTATATAAGATTTTTTATTTAGACCATTACCAAAACATGTACCACCATAAGCTTTTAAATATTCAATAGCATCTTTATCTGTTCTTTTTAATTTATCAGGTCTAGCAAATAAAATTAATGCCTTTGCTAATTCATTAGCTTGATAATGAAAATATGCAGGAGTAGGATATAATCTTCCTCTATTATCCAATTTAATAGGAAAAAATATTTATGGAATATTAGAATATGTTTGTGCAATTTTTATAACATATTCTTCTAATATTTTTTTACTTATAAAATTTTTATATTCACTTTCTTGAATTTTATTTCTTTTAATATCAGAAAATTCATGTATATGTTCAGGATTAATAAGTAATTTATGTATATGATTATATTCTATCAAATAATTTAATAAATCCTTATTCACTTTAAATGGTGTTTCCATCATTTTATTAACAACAAAATATATTATATTTTCATCTTGAATTGAAGAAGGTATATCATAAGCAATTTTTTCTTTTATAAGACTTTCATTATATTCAACATCATTTAATAAATAACCACCATATTCTTTATCTGAATATGATTTTGGTTTAACAATCATAGGTAAATTAATGGGTAATGACATTATAGGATTTTTTCTAACTAATAGTTTTGAAATTTCATCTGTTAGTTTTAAAATAGCTACAGAATTTTTATAAGCAGCATATACAACTTTAACTTCTAACATATTAGAAGTCATCATAATATCTATAATTTTTGCACCTAAATGTAAATAAAATGAATCATTATTTAAATTATTATTTCTGGATTGACTAATATAAGACTCTCTAAATTTTGAATAAGTTAAATTTGGATCTTTTTCTGGTATTTTATCATAAAGATTTTTAATATATATATTAACTAAATTCTTACCAATAAAAAGATTATTTTGTAACAAATAAGTATGGTTAATATCATCACCTTTATCCTCATTATCGTTAATATTAATAGTGTCATTATATGATATAATTTTAAATAATGTATAATACATAATATTAAGAACATCGTTAAATTCAATCGTATTAATAATTTCTTTTATGTAATAGTCAATTATCTGATTATCATTTAAAGAATTAGAATCATCAATTAATTTATTATTAGAATTTAAACTATTATTTAATTTTTCAAAATACACTTTTAATTCATCAATTTTATTAATACAATATTCATTAAATTTTCCTGTGAATTTATTAATATCTATATTTAATACTAATGGACTTTCTTTACTATTTATATAAATTTTACCTTGTCCTGATAAAAATCTTTCAATTAATAATTGAGTATTTTTGTTAATAGGATTACTTTTAATAATATTTACTATATAATTAAAGATAAATAAATCAAAATTCTCTTTATTAACACCATTATTATATAATATTAAATTATGAATTTCTTTATTATCAATAGGAGTTTCAATATCTAATGAAGAAGAAGTAGTAGAAAAGTTGGATTTAAAAGAAGAATTTTTATCTCTAAAATTTTTAATAACTTTAGAATGTAAAGGTCTAAAATTAGCAGGTAAAATAATAGGTTTAGGAGAAACAAATTGAGATTTTTTGATAAGATGCATTTTGTAAAGAGTAGAAGGAGCAGGACGTGCTTTTGAGCATGTATGATATTTTATCATTAAAAATTAAATATAAAAGTGTACAGCCTTATAAGATAGGAAAACCTAAACTAATAAATAAAAATAAAGCTATAAAGTAAAGGAAAAATATAGAAATTAATTATTCACAAATTAAAATAAAAAAAAAGTTAATAAAGGTGAAAATTGAAAAAAGACTTATGAAACCCTGAAGATCTAATTAATTAAATCGTTTTTACCTACTTTTAAAAACCAAATAATAAGAATTTTAATGATATATAATCATATACCTTCTCATAGGTGACATAATTTTATAGGGGGGTTAACAGGTATACTCTCTCTCTTATTTTAATAAAAACAGTATAAACATTATCTTTAGGAATTAAAAAAATATTATTATTTCTAAAATTACTATCCGAGTCAATAAAATATTTATATAAGCTCAAGTAGCTCAATCTGGTAGAGCGGAATATTGAAGTTATTTTTGTTGTGAGTTCAAATCTTGCCCTGAGCATAGAAATATTTTATTTAAACGGATGTGCTGGAAAGGTAGTCAGGTTCCGCTTAGGACGGAATAGTGTAAACTAACCCCTCTTAGGTTGGAGTGGTTAAAATCACTTATATATCTAAAAGTTTGAATCTCTTCTTTTAAAATTTTATGAAATAGGATTAAAAATTATATATTATTACATGCATTATAGATGTAATAAATATTATATCAAATTAATATTATTAGATAATTTTATAATTTATAAACTTATTTTTTTAATATATTGAAATTACAGTAGCTGTTGTTATTAATTTTAGTATTATATATTTATAATTAATATAAAATTTCCAAAAAAAAAGGTAAAAAAAAAAATTTTTGGAAATTTAAAAGTTTATCTTCGTCGTAAGACGAAGTATTTTGGTTTTTTTGTTTTGTTCTGTTTATAAAATTTTAATGATTGAAGATTTAAGTTTATTATATGATGGTTATTATCGTCATGTGTGCGAATTTCAAGCTATAAATGATTATATGCCTGAGTTACAATCGGGTTTGGATGGTTGATTGTCATTAGTTAATCCAATTTATGCAAAAGAGGGATACATATATATAATCCCTAATATTAATTATATGAGAGAATATTTTGATGCTAAAGAGTATATATATAAGTTAGTTTTAGAAATTAATTATAATTATGATCAAATGCGTTATCTTTCAGATAAAATAGGTAACAAGTGTTGTGAAATAAAACTAATTAATCCTTATTTTGAAGGTGAAGAATATAATGAGTGTATAGAAAATTTAAATAAGTTAATTAATAAAGAATCTTCACCGATTAATAAAACAGTTATATCTTTTAAATTATAATTACATATATATATATAGTTTAACAATCTCCATATGCTGAGCCAAAGGTCAGCAGAATTAATTTGAATAAAAAACAATTCAAATATTGAGTTTTATATACTCCCGATCCAAAAGGTTGGGAGGTTTTAAAATTTATATATTAAATATGAAAGAAATTTTAAAAATTTTTAATAAAAAATATATAATAAAAATATTTATTATTTTTATAGTAGGTTTTATAATTAGAATAATAGTAAATTATGTTTATAATATAAATGTATTTATTGATTACACGAATATGATATCAATAATTTATTATTATTTTATGGCTTTGTTTGTAGTAACTATTAATGAAGTAATTTATCAATTTTCCATTTCTTTTTCTTTTAGTTATGTATTTTCTGTAGTTAAAAAATTTCCTTTTATTAATTTAGACGATTTGAAATTATCGTTTTTAAGAAAAACTATAAATAAGTTTATTTATGGGTCTAATAAAATGTATTTAGGACCAGATAATCCTGTAAAAGATAATTGTTTAAAATCTAATATTGATACACCAATTAATTTATTTCATAATGGTACAGGAAGTAAAACTAATAAGAATTTTCATGTACCTAAATCTCACGATAAAACTTCTTTTTATGATAGATCTCTTAAAGGTTTTCCTCAAGGAGAGAATATTCCACAATCTAATAGTAGAGATTTACCTCCAAAAAAATTTATTCAGAATAAAGGTTATTTAAATAATTCTGACTCTGGGGTTAATAATACAAAAACTGATTTATTTTCCGAAGGTAACCGTAGCAGTTTTGAAAGTGGTTATACTAATGATACAAATCATGCTACAGTAAGTTATACTGATATTAATAAGCCACATTTAAATGTTAATTTAAATGGTTATAGAAAAGATGCAGATTTAAGGTTATTTAAACCAAGAGAAATTAGCGATGTAGATATTAATTACAGAAAGGAAAAGATAATTCAAAATGTCCAACAAAAAGCACCAGATACTCTTTTAGAGTATACTCATGAAATTATAGTACCTAAGGAAGGTTTATTAGATAAACTAAAATTAGGATTTAAGTATTCAGGTTCTAAATTTAACAATAGTAAATCAAAACTTGAAAGTATTTATATTAAATATTATGATGTAAGTAGACGTCATTTTTATTGAACTATATGGGAATCAGATAGAAATAATTTTAATTCATATAAAGATTTTAAGAAATCTTGAGATCCTAAAACTAAAATATGAAAAGAAATTACTTCACATGTAAAAAAAAATATTAGGGATACAATAGAAGATTTAATACGTATAAACGACCCATTTAAAAATAAATCTATTGTTGATAATAAGGTTAAAAATGTTTTATATAACCATAGCCCTAAAAAAAGAAAATAATCATTGCACTCGGAGGGCCACAAGGAGGTTGTGGTAAAATTTTAATTAAGGTATATTTTATATACTCTTAATATTATGTTTCAATATAAAAATTATTTACGAAAAATGAAAAAATTATTTAATAAATATATTATAACTAAAATCTTTATAATTTTCATAATTGGATTTTTTTCAAGAGCTTTAATAAATTATTTTGGAGATGTTAACATTTTTGTTGAAAATTATTTTATTATTAATGAAATATTTCTAAATTTTCAATTATATATTTTTACCTTTTTTAATAATAAAATTACTTTAACTAATAGTTATTATTTAGAAAATATGATATTTACTAATAATGTTAATAATATATGTTTAAAAGATAGAGTTAGAAGATATACTCATTGAATTATATGAGAAAAATATAAAGATGAATCAAATTCCTATAAAGAATTTTAAAATAATTGAAATTCTGATAAAAAAATTAGAAAGGAGATTATTAATGATTTAAAAAAAGAATTATCGGATAAACATAGAGATTATCAGCAAACTAAACATACTATATTATGAATTATAAATATATTTAGAGGTAAAAATGAATAAAGGTTTATCTTGGGCCAACGACCAAGTATTGAGTAATATAATTAAAATAATATGTGTTAAAAATGAAAATTATTCCTTGTCTCGAGTAATAGGTGTGATGGAATAGGTAGACATACTTCGTTTAGGGCGGAGCGGCATTAGCTATGTGCGTTCGAATCGCATCATCTATAAAGGTTTATCTAGAACCTTTATCTAGTATTGTGTAATATAAGAAATAAAAAGAAAAGATGAAAAATTTTAAGGATAAATTAGAACCCTCTTGAATAACAGGTTTTACAGATGGAGAAGGATGTTTTTTTTTACGTTTATATAAACGTAAAGATCGTAAATCCGGTTGAATAATTCAAACATGTTTTCAAATAAAATTACATATTAAGGATAAAGATTTACTTTTGCAAATTAAATCTTTTTTAAATAATGTAGGTAATATTATAATTAATAATAACTATAATTTTGTAGTTTATACTGTTAGTAATTTAAATGAAATAAACTACGAAATTATACCTCATTTTAATAAATATCCTTTAATTAGCAGAAAATATAGTGATTATATAATATGAAAAGATATAATAGAAATTATTAATAAAAGACAACATTTAACTGAATTAGGTTTATATAAAATTGTTAGTTTAAAAGCTTCTTTGAATAAAGGATTATCTAATAAATTAAAAGAAGCATTTCCTTCAGTAATGGAAGTAAAAAAATCAAAACCTGATATACCAGAAAAAATAGATTTAAACTGAATAGCAGGATTTTTTAGTGGTGAAGGGTGTTTTTCTGTAAGTATTTATAAATCTAATACACATAAAATAGGTTATGGTATTGCACTACAAATTATATTTACTCAACATTTAAAAGACGAACTATTATTTAATAGTATAAAAAAAACATTAAATTGTGGAACTATAAATAAGTTTTCTACAAAGAATATAATAATTTTTAAAGTTTCTAAATTTAAAGATGTATATAATAAAATGATTCCTTTATTCAAACAATATCATATTAAAGGAATTAAGTTTTTTAATTTTCAAGATTTTTGTAAAGTAGCAAAAATAATTAATAATAAACAACATTATACTTTAAATGGTTTAAATGAAATAATAAAGATAAAATCATGTATGAATAGAAAAAGAATTTATTATATCTCGTAGAGTAATAGGTAACTCATAGATTTTTGGTATCTATAAATGGATGTTCGAACCGTCCCGAGATAATCATTATGGGTATTCATAAATTTTTGGTATTTATATATGAGTGTTCGAATCGCTCTTCCGAAAATTAATAATTTATTAAAGATTTATTTTAAATATATAATTATATACTGCGAGTTACAATTTATTAATATAAAAGAGCTTACCTTCGATTTTTTCCCGTGCGGTATCTTGAATTTTTTTTTTTTAGTTTTTAATTCTAGAGTTTATTTTTATAAATAGCTAGGATAGTTTAAATAGGTAGAACAATAATTTCATGAATTAAGAATGAGAATTCGAGTTTCTCTCCTGGTTTGTAAATTTTATTAATATAAAATGTATTATATAACTTTTAATTTTATAAAAAAAAATAAATAAAAGAATATCCATTATAAAATAATTAAATATAAATTATAGAATATCAAAATAAAAGTTTTATAAAATCCCCTTTTTTTCCTTAATATAATATAATTATTATATTTAAATATATCGATTATATATCCACATAAAAGTTACATATACAATGTATAAAGATATAAAAAATATTTTGTCCCAAATTTTATTAAATAATAATATATTACAAACTTCATTAAATAGAAAATATGCTACAACTATAGAAAAAGAAAATTTAAAAAGACCAACAGAATGACAAGAAAGATGATTTTTATCATCTAATGCTAAAGATATTGGAACATTATATTTGATGTTTGCATTATTTTCTGGATTAATAGGTACAGCATTTTCTGTAATTATAAGATTAGAGTTATCAGCACCAGGTGTTCAATATATTAGTGATAATCAATTATATAATAGTATAATTACAGCTCATGCTATTATGATGATATTTTTTATGGTTATGCCAGCTTTGATTGGGGGTTTCGGTAATTTTTTATTACCATTATTAGTAGGAGGTCCTGATATGGCATTTCCTAGACTAAATAATATTAGTTTTTGGTTATTAGTTCCTAGTTTATTATTATTTATATTTTCTGCAATAATTGAAAATGGAGCAGGTACTTTCCTGTGCCTGAGTAGTAAGTAATTACTATTATTGAAATTCACTGTATGCTGAAAACTTCTAAAATTCTAGATACTAAGTTATAAATTTAGTTAAATTCTAGAGATATATATGGACAATCAGCAGGAAACCAAAATATATTAATAAGTATATGAGTAGGATCCTCAGAGACTATATGTGATACATCGTTTTATGACGATGAAGAGATAGTCCATAAATATATGAAAGTATATATTTATATAAACTTAAAGTTTAATTTATAAGGTAGGAAGGTTTAATAAAACTTATAAATATTCCCTTTCTTCTTCTTCTTCTTCTTCTTCTTCTTCTTCTTCTTCTTCATCCTTATTAGGAGGATATTTAGCTGGTTTAATAGAAGGAGATGGTTCAATAATAGTACCTAAAACAGTTAGAAATGAAAGAGGTAAATTATTATACCCTGTAGTAAAAATCACTTTTGTAAAAAAAGATTCACCGTTAGCTTTAAAAATTAAAGAAGTTATAGGAGGAGGAACAATAGTACATCCTAAAAATTCTGATTATATCAATCTATTATTTCAAGATGTAAAATCAATACAAAAGATTGCTGAACTACTAAATGGACGTATGAGAACACCTAAAATAGAAGCTTTACATAGGCTAATTGACTGATTAAATGGTAGAACAATATATAATAAAAAATTACTTAAATTAGATTTAGATAATAGTTCTTTAGGTAGTAATCCTTGATTAACAGGGTTTATAGAATCAGATGGTAATTTTTATTGTGGATTTAATTTTAATTCTAGAGGTATAGCAACAATAGTTAAATGTTATATGAGAATTTCTCAAAAAAAATTTTATAGATTAAATTCTGAAATGCCAGAAGATAAAAATTCTAATCTTAACATAATGGAAAAAATTAAAGAATTTCTTAATATAAGAAAAGTTAATGAAATTAAAAGAACTAGAAGTAATTATGTAGAACTAGGATACGAAGTAAGAACAACTAAAAAAAAATCTTGTGATATTTTAATAGATTATTTAACAGCATATCCATTATTTAGTTCTAAACTTCAAGATTTCCTAGGTTGAGAAAAAGCACATAAAATTAGAATATCAAGAAGCTATAAAACTATTGAAGGTACTAATAAATTAATATCCATAAAAAATAGTATGAATACTAGAAGAACTCAATATAATTGAGATACATTAAATAAATTTTATTATTAATGTAATTAGGGTAATAATTATGAGATTAGTTTTATTAAAAAATCCCGAGGATCTAGATTAAACATTTAATATAGAATATAAATGGACAGGTTGAACTCTTTACCCACCATTATCAGGAATACAAAGTCATAGTGGTCCTAGTGTAGATTTAGCTATATTTGGATTACATTTAAGTGGTATAAGTAGTATGTTAGGAGCTATTAATTTTATAACTACAATATTAAATATGAGAAGTCCTGGTATATCTTTACATAAATTAGCTTTATTTGGTTGAGCTATAATAATTACAGCAGTATTATTATTATTATCATTACCTGTATTAGCCGGTGAACTATTAAATCTGCCGGCTCTAAATTTGACTATATACTGTAACATGTTATACCAATATTTAACGCAAACAGTAGGAAACGTTTCAACCTTTAGGTTAAACGAAATCCGCAGAGACTATACGTCAAAATATGTTTATTATAGAAAATATTCTAGTATTATAAATTCAAATGAAAATAGTTTTAATGATTTAAGTAAATCAAATTTTGCTGCTTATTTAGCAGGTCTTATAGAAGGAGATGGTACTATTGTAGTACCTAAGACTGAAAGATCTCCTAAAGGAAAATTATATTATCCAGCAATTCAAATAGTTTTTCATTCGAAAGATTTACCTTTAGCTTTAACAATTCAAAAAGTATTAGGTTTCGGTTCTATATCAAAAAAAAAAGATCATAATGCTCACATATTCTCTATAAATTATTATGAAGGTTTAATATTTACAATTAATTTAATTAATGGTAATATGAAAACACCTAAAAGATATAGTTTATATGATCTTATAGATTTTTATCAAGATAAAATTAATATAGAAAAGAAACCTATAGATAATAATCCAATAGATTCAAAAGCGCAAGCTTTAACCGGTTTTTTAGAAGCTGATAGTTCTTTCCAAGTTAGAGCAACTCTTACAGGTAGATATCCTAAGTTTGAGTGTAAAATAGAAATATCTCAAAGACAAATAGATCATAAAGGTTTTAGTAATTTAGAGTTTTTAAGTGAAATTGCTAAATTATTTAATACTGAAGTTAAAAAAATTAGATTAAATAGACCTAAACCTGAATTCAGAGTAAGAACTACTAACTTAGAAGGTAACAATCAAGTAAAAGATTATTTAATTAAATATCCTTTATTTGGAACTAAACATTTAGATTCTATGGATTGAATTGAAGTTTTAGATATATTTAATAAAAATGAACATAAAACTACTTTAGGTGAAGAAAGAATAATATATCTAAAATCTGGTATGAACAATAAAAGAACTATTTTTATTTGGGATCATTTACAAAATTTCTATGATTTAAATATATAAGATATAGTCCAAACAATTTCGAGAGAGATTGAGTGTTTACCATAATTGAAACTAAGTTTATATACTTATAGTTATGAGATTTTATTTAGTAGACCAATAATTAATTGGGAATTACTATGCTTTTAACTGATAGAAACTTTAATACATCTTTCTTTGAAGCAGCTGGGGGTGGTGATCCTATATTATTTCAACATCTTTTCTGATTCTTTGGTCATCCCGAGGTTTATATATTAATTATACCAGGATTTGGAATAATAAGTACTGTAATATCTGCTAGTTCTAATAAAAATGTATTTGGTTACCTTGGTATGGTTTATGCAATGATGTCTATAGGTATATTAGGTTTTGTTGTTTGAAGTCATCATATGTATACAGTCGGTTTGGACGTTGATACAAGGGCTTATTTTACAGCAGCTACTTTAATTATAGCAGTTCCTACGGGTATAAAAATATTTAGTTGGATAGCTACATGTTATGGGGGATCATTACATTTAACACCTTCTATGTTATTTGCTTTAGGTTTTGTTGTTTTATTTACTATAGGGGGATTAAGTGGGGTTGTATTAGCTAATGCTTCACTTGATATTGCTTTCCATGATACCGTTTTTTTTTTTTGTTATTTAATGTTTCTTTAGCCCATAATGTTTCTTTATTCTATAATCTTTTAGAGTGATGATATTAATAAAAAATATATATCTAGATTTTATTATTTTATAAATGCCACAATTATTTCTTTCCAAAAGTCCCCAAAATCCTGAAAATAATGAAAAAGTTGAAAAAAATGGAGAAAATTATAATGAGTATATAAAAAAATTTTGAGTTGGTTTAATGGATGGAGATGGTAGTATTCAAGTAAATCATTGACGTACTCAATCATTACAATATAGACTTGTTATAAAATTAAAAAATACAAAATATAATTATAATATGTTAATAGAAATTGCTAAAGTTATTGGAGGAACTGTAAGAATAAATAGTATAAATAATTCAGTTATTTGAGTAGTTGATAATAGAGATATAATTAAAGAAATTATAAAAATTTTTGATAAATATCCTCCTTTAACATCTAGAAAAATTTGTCAACTTGAATTTTTAAAAAATTGTTTACAAAAAAATTCAATAGAATGATATTTTAATAATAGAAACTCAAAATATCTAAATCAATTAACTATTATTCGTTCAGATATATTTGGTCTTGAAAAAGGTAATTTACCTAATTATTTTAAGGGATGATTTTCCGGATTTGTAGAAGCCGAAGGTTGTTTTTCTATTAGAAAAACTAATAATCATTCTTTCTCTATAGGACAAAATGATGATATCTATTTATTAAATGTAATTAAAGAATATTTGAATGCTACAAATATAGTTAGAAATCCTTATGCTAATTTTTACTCATTAGAAATATATAAAAAGGAAACTTTAAATACAATTTTTGATCATTTTCACAACTTTCCTTTATTAGGTGAAAAATTAAATTCTTTTAATGAATTCAAACAAAAATTTTAAGTGTCATGTGGTCATGCCACTGTGAAAAAGGATTAATAACTTTTTCGGTAATATATATATATATATTGCTAACGGTGAAGTCTTATATGTTTTTATAAAGCAAAAAACTAAACAAAGTATAAGATAATACCGTGGAAACCAAAATTAATAAATAAATTAATTAATGAGTAGGATCTGTAGAGACTAAACGTGGCAATTGAAAATTTATTAAGTTAAATGATTAAATAAGTTATAGTCCGATCCTTAAGGTGACTTAAGTTTATTTACGACTTATTACGTTGTTGCTCATTTTCATTATGTATTATCTATGGGTGCAGTATTTGCATTATTTAGTGGATGATATTTCTGAATACCTAAAATATTAGGTTTATCTTATGATTTATTTGCAGGTAAGGTACATTTCTGAATTTTATTTATAGGAGTTAATTTAACATTTTTTCCTCAACATTTTTTAGGTCTACAAGGTATGCCAAGAAGAATAAGTGATTATCCTGATGCTTTTTATGGTTGAAACTTAATAAGTAGTATTGGTTCTATTGTGAGTATTGTGGCTACTTGATATTTTTTAAATATTGTATATAAACAATTAACAAATGGTAAAGCTGTTTTAAGATATCCTTGATTAACACCTCAATTATTTAGTGATACATTTCAAGTATTATTTACAAGAAATAATAATTCTTTAGAATGATGTTTAAATAGTCCTCCAAAACCACATGCTTTTTCAAGTTTACCTTTACAATCTTAATTTTATTAAATAAAATTGAAAATTATATATATATTTTTATTACTTACTTTAAGAATTGTTATATGGCAATTTTTTTTGTTATTATATGAATAATATATTTTTTTTTAAGAGATATAGTTTAATAGGTAAAACAACTTCATCCGTAAGGATGAAGTTTATCCTTGTTCAATACAAGGTATCTTCTCAATACAATAATTATTTTAATTTATCTATTAGTATAGGATTTCCTATTTTATAAGGCTGTACACTAAAAAATAATTTTTTTCTATGATACAAGCAGCAAAAATAATAGGTACAGGAATGGCTACAACAGGTTTAATTGGAGCTGGTATAGGAATAGGTGTTGTATTTGGTGCTTTAATAATAGGTGTAGCTAGAAATCCATCTATAAGAGCACAATTATTTGCATATGCTATATTAGGTTTTGCTTTTGCAGAAGCTACAGGATTATAATAAAGCAAATAGTTCTGTATAAATTGGGTAAATTGCAAAAAAAGCTTTGATGAGTTAATTTGCAGCGAAGCATAACTCAACACGCGGGGTTGAATTATGAACGTTCAACGACTAAGAAAATTAAATTTTTTTTTTATGTGCCCAATAATTAAATAATATTTAATTGAAGACATAGTCTGATCAATAGAGTAATTTATTGAAATAGGAAGATTTTTCCTAAGCCCTTGGCCCTTTGGGCCTGTGGGATTGTAACATAATTTTCATCGCCTACAATAACCATTATTTTAAAAGTTTAATTTAAGTAAAAATCTATGTAAATAAAAATGAAACTATTAATACATGAACGTTCTATGAATAATTCAAAAAAATTATATCCTGTGTATTTACATGCAATAAAAATATACGAAGATCCATTAAATCAGCGTGATTTAATTCGTGAAGAAAATAATGGAAAAATTGGTATATATTGTTGAATTAATAAAAAAACAGAAAAATTTTATATAGGTAGTGGAGATCCCATATATTTAAGAATAAGTGATTATTATCAAGCTTGATATTATTTATCTCACTCAAACTTGTATATAGTAAGAGCTCTATTTAAATATGGTATGAGTAATTTTTCTTTAGTGATTTTAGAGTATTGTAAATCAGACGATTTAATTAAGTGTGAGCAAAAATGAATTGATCAACTTAAACCTGAATACAATATAAATCCAACAGCTGGAAATACTAAAGGTTATAAACATACTATAGAAGCAATAGAAAAGATGCGTGAAGCAGCATTAGGAAGAAAACATACAGAATAAGTTAAAGAACTTATGAGTAAATCTCGTATGGGAGAAAGTAATCCTTTTTTCGGAAAAAAACATAGTGAGGAATCATTAGCTTTATTAAAAGATGCCGCATCAAGGAGAATTAAACCTCCTGTATCTGGTATAGAGGTAGAGATTACAGATCTTGAAACTAAAATAACTACTGTTTATGATTCTATTCGTAAAGCTGCATCAGCTATTGGGTCTGATATAAAAACTATTTTACGTCGTGATAAATCACAGATTGATAGAGGTATCAATACACCATATAAAAAAAGATATATAATTACTATTAAAAGATAATAATTTATACATATAATAAATAAATTGTCATCTTTTATGTATTTGCTTTAATGATGGCATTCTTATTATTATACGTTGCTTAATTAATTATAAATATAATAAATGACAACAACAACTTTTTTTTTTTTTTTAATACCAATATTAGTAATAATTTTACTTTTAGTTAATTTATTACTATCTCCTCATAATCCATATCAAGAAAAAGATAGTGCTTTTGAATGTGGTTTTCATTCATTTTTAGGTCAAAATAGAACACAATTTAGTATTTCTTTTTTTATATTTGCCTTATTATTTCTATTATTTGATTTAGAAATATTATTAGTTTATCCTTATATTATAAGTGCTTATTCTAATGGAATTTATGGATTAGTTATTATGCTTTTTTTTTTTATTGTATTAACTTTAGGTTTTGTTTTTGAATTAGGTAAAAATGCATTAAAAATTGAAAGTAGACAAATTTATAATTTTTATAATAAATCACCAAAATATTATACAATAATATACTAGGCCCCCGACCCTTTAGGTCGTGGGATTAATTTTTTAGGTTCCCCCGCCCCAAAGGGGCGGGGGCAGAGGTAAAAATCGGATTATTAAACCATATACAAGGTTTAATAATAAAAGTATTAAGAATAAATGAATATTAAATAAATTTAATTAATGTTATTAGATAAATTAATAATAAATTCTATAAAATTAGATGCTCCATCACCATGAGGTTTTTTTTTTCAAGATAGTGCTACACCTCAAATGGAAGGATTAGAAGAATTACATAATAATATAATGTTTTATTTAGCTATTATATTATTTACTGTTACATGAATGATGATAACAATAATAAAAAATTTTATTTCATCAAAATCTCTTATATCTCATAAATATATGAATCATGGTACATTAATAGAATTAATTTGAACTATAACACCAGCATTAATTTTAATTTTAATTGCATTTCCTTCATTTAAATTGTTATATTTAATGGATGAAGTAATGGATCCTTCATTAGTTATTTATGGAGAAGGTCACCAATGGTATTGAAGTTATCAATATCCTGATTTTACAAATACTGATAATGAATTTATAGAATTTGATTCATATATAGTACCTGAAAATGATTTAGCGGAAGGAACATTTAGAATGTTAGAAGTAGATAATAGAGTTGTTATACCTGAATTAACTCATACAAGATTTGTTATATCAGCTTCAGATGTTATACATTCCTTTGCTTGTCCTTCTTTAGGTATTAAAACAGATGCATATCCTGGTAGATTAAATCAATCATCTGTTTATTTAAATCGTCAAGGTACATATTTTGGACAATGTTCAGAAATTTGTGGTATACTTCATAGTTCTATGCCTATAGTAATACAATCTGTTTCTATTAAAGATTTTTTACTGTGATTAAAAGATCAAATGGAAAGTTAATGTAATTATAAATTATAAAAGTTAATCATTTTAATAAGAATAATTAATTTATTAAATTTAAACGTGTTAATTTAATGGAAAAATAGCATATTACGAACATGTATATACAAGTTCAAATCTTGTACACGTTTTAAGAATATGTTATATTTTTAATGTTGTATATTATATATTTAAATTATATAATATTTTATCTAATTATAAATAATGTGTAGCATAGATAAATCAAAAAATAAATTTTTTTTTTATATGAATTTTTCAATATTTTTATTTCTTATTGGAATATTAGGTTTTGTTTTAAATAGAAAAAATATAATACTAATGCTAATTTCAATAGAAATAATGTTATTATCTATAACATTTTTAATTTTAATTAGTTCACTTAGTTTTGATGATATATTAGGTCAAACCTTTGCTATATATATTATAACAATAGCTGGTGCAGAATCTGCAATAGGTTTAGGTATTTTAGTAGCATTTTATAGATTAAGAGGTAGTATATCAATACAATATAAATAATGTATTTAACATTGATAATTTTACCTTTATTAGGTTCAATATTTTCGGGATTTTTTGGAAGAAAAATTGGAATAAAGGGATCTCATTTAATAACATGTAGTTCAATTATAATAACGACTGTATTATCTATATTAATTTTTTTTGAAGTAGGGTTTAACAATATACCTGTTACAATAAATATAGCTAGATGAATAGATGTAGAATCACTTAATGTATTATGAAGTTTTAAATTTGATTCATTAACAGTTTCTATGTTATTACCTGTATTAATAGTATCTAGTTTAGTACATATTTATTCTATAAGTTATATGAGTCATGATCCTCATAATCCCAGATTTTTTAGTTATTTAAGTTTATTTACTTTTATGATGATAATTCTTGTTACTGGAAATAATTATTTATTAATGTTTGTAGGTTGGGAAGGTGTTGGAATTTGTTCTTATCTTTTAGTAAATTTTTGATTTACTAGAATAGCAGCAAACCTAAGTTCTATTTCAGCTTTTTTAACTAATAGAGTAGGTGATTGTTTTTTAACAATAGGTATTTTTGCAATATTATGATCTTTTGGGAATATTGATTATAATTTAGTATTTTCATTAGTTCCATATTATAATGAAAATATAATAACTATAATAGGTATTTGTTTATTAATAGGTGCTACAGCTAAAAGTTCACAGGTAGGTTTACACATTTGATTACCTCAAGCTATGGAGGGTCCTACACCAGTATCTGCATTAATACATGCTGCCACAATGGTAACAGCTGGTGTATATTTATTAATGAGATCTTCACCTTTAATAGAATATAGTTCAACTGTTTTAGTTATTTGTTTATGATTAGGTGCTATAACTACAATATTTAGTTCTTTAATTGGATTATTTCAACAAGATATTAAAAAAGTTATAGCTTATTCAACTATGAGCCAATTAGGTATAATGGTAATAGGGATAGGGTTATCTTGTTATAATATTGCTTTATTTCATTTAATTAATCATGCTTTTTATAAAGCATTATTATTTTTAGGAGCTGGAGCAGTAATACATTCAGTATCAGATAATCAAGATTTCAGAAAATATGGAGGATTAATATCATTTTTACCTTTAACTTATTCAGTTATGTTAATAGCTTCTTTAAGTTTATTAGCTATTCCTTTTATGACTGGATTTTATTCTAAAGATTTTATACTTGAATCTTCATATGGTCAATTTTATTTATCCAGTACTATTATATACTTTATAGCAACTATAGGTGCTATGTTTACAACTCTTTACTCAGCAAAAGTATTATATTTAACATTTTTAACTAATCCTAATGGACCTTTAATTAATTATAAACAAATACATGAAGGTGATTTATTTCTTAATGTTCCTTTAATTGTATTAGCTATTTTTTCTATATTTTTTGGTTATTTAACTAAAGATATTTTTATAGGATTGGGAACTAATTTTTTCTCAGATAATAGTTTATTTATACATCCTAACCATGAAATTATGTTAGATACAGAATTTGCTGTACCTATTCTATTTAAATTATTACCTTTTATATTAACTGTTTTATTAAGTTTAATTTCAATAATATTATCCGAATTTTTTCCTAAATTACTTATTAATTTTAAATTTTCTAAATTAGGTTATAATATTTTTAGTTTTTTTAATCAAAGATTTTTTATTGAGTTGATTTATAATAAATATATAATTGAATTTATTTTTAAATTAGGTGGACAAACTACTAAAATTTTAGATAAAGGTTCTATAGAATTATTAGGACCATATGGTTTAGAAAAAGGATTAATAAATTTAAGTAATAATATAAATAATTTAAGTACAGGTATTATTACTACATATGCTTTATATATATTAATAGGTTTAATTTTTTATATTTCTTTGTTATACTTTTCTTATTATGATCATAATTTATTAATATTAGTAATTTTTACTTTATTTGTTTTACTAAATAATAATTTACATCTATATTATAAATAATTTATTATAAATTGTTAATTTAAATTTATCTTTTATTTTATATGCTTTTATCTTCTATATTTTTTTTATTATTATCTAATTCTCTGTCTTATAGACGTGATATTACTATTTTTTATTCAAGAATTGGTATATTAATTTTATTTTATTGTATATTTTTATCTTATAATAATTTATTTATAACATATTTAGATAAAGGTATTGGATTATTTGGAGGTTTATTTTATGTATCCTCTATAACACAAACATTTCATATATTAATATTTATTATTAGTTTATTAATATTGAATATTACAGGATTTTATACTATAAAACTTATATCAAATAACTATATGAGTTTTTATAAGTTATTATTTACAAAATTATATTTTTTTAAAGAATTTGCTGTTTCAAATATAATTTTAAAAAAAGGAGAACAATATACTATATTAGAATACACTTTAATAATTTTATTTATAATAATGGGAAGTATTTTATTAATATCTAGTAGTGATTTAGTTTCTATTTTTTTAACTATAGAGTTACAAAGTTATGGGTTGTATTTATTATGTACTATTTATAGAAATTCTGAATCTTCAACTTCAGCTGGTTTAACTTACTTTTTATTAGGAGGGTTAGCTTCTTGTTTTATATTATTAGGTATAAGTTTAATATATGCAAATCTAGGTATTACTTACTTAGATAGTTTTTATATAATAAATAACTTATCTAATATAGTAATTGAACATGAATTAAAAAATATAAATTTACATATAATTTCGTATATACCATATTGTTTATTATTAATATCTATAGGATTTTTATTTAAAATATCAGCTGCACCTTTTCATTTTTGATCACCAGATGTTTATGATGGTATACCCACAATAATTACTACTTTTGTTGCAATAATAGCAAAAATATCAATATTAGTTTTAATATTACATATAGTTCATTATACTAATAATATTTATATATCAATAGAATACTATTGAACAATAAGTTTATTAATAAGTTCTTTATTATCTTTAGTTATAGGAACTGTTTTAGGTTTAACTCAATTTAGAATTAAAAGATTATATGCTTATAGTACAATATCTCATTTAGGATTTATGCTTTTAGCTATAAGTATAAATAGTATAGAATCAGTACAATCTTTTATTTTTTATCTTATACAATATAGTATTTCTAATTTAAATGCCTTTATATTATTAATAGCTATTGGTTATAGTTTATATTTCTATAATGATAAAAATATAAATCATAATAAATTAATAGATAAAAATAATTCGCCTATACAGTTTATAAGTCAACTTAAGGGTTATTTTCATATAAATAGTATGTTAGCTTTAAGTTTAACTATAACTTTATTTTCTTTTGCAGGTATTCCTCCTTTAATTGGATTCTTCGCTAAACAGATGATTTTTTCTGCAGCTTTACAAGAAGGATTTGTTTTTTTAACATTTATAGGAATATTAACTAGTGTTATTAGTGCAGTTTATTATTTATTTATTGTTAAAACAATGTTTTTTGATTTATCTTCTTATAAATATTTTAATAAATTACAAGATATTAAACTATCTGCTCTTATTTTACAAAAAAATAAAGTTATAGAAAAAATATATTATTCTAAATTTGTTTTATCTAATTCTTTAACTATAACTATATCTATATTAACTCTTATTATTTTATTATTTATATTTATGCCTAATGAATTATTATATATTTCTAATATATTAACTATTATATTTTTTGTACCTTTATTTTAATTAATAAATATATATATATAAAGTATTGTAAATAAAAATTGTAAATATTTATATTATTTTCAAAATGAGAATTTTTAAAAGTCATCCTATACTAAAAATAGTGAATTCTTATATAATAGATTCACCACAACCTTCTAATTTAAGTTATTTATGAAACTTTGGATCTTTATTAGCTCTTTGTTTAGTTATACAAATAATAACAGGTGTTACATTAGCTATGCATTATACACCTAGTGTATATGAAGCTTTTAATTCTGTAGAACATATTATGAGAAATGTAAATAATGGATGATTAATACGTTATTTACATTCAAATACAGCATCTGCTTTTTTTTTTTTAGTTTATTTACATATAGGTAGAGGTTTATATTACGGATCTTATAAATCACCAAGAACTTTAACATGAGCTATAGGTACTATAATTTTTATAGCTATGATGGCTACAGCTTTTCTGGGTTATTCTATTAGCCCAAGATGGTTAAATATAATATTTATGATCATTTTTTTTATTATTTATATATTCGTATTTATTATTCATGAGGAAATTATAAATGATATTAAAAATGAAAATAATAAAAATAAAATAAAATATTATTTAAAATCTAATAAAATTAATTTAATAGGTTATAAAATTATTAGAAATTATTCTACTAATAATTCTGTTAATAGTAATATTAAAATATCAGACAAATTAAATGAGATTATTAAAGAATTGAATTTAAATTTTGTGTATTTTTATGAAGATTTGAATTTAGATAGCACTAAAAAACAAATCTTAAAGGATACTGAAGGTTTAAGTGGAATATATATGATAATTAATAAAATAACTAAAGATTATTATATAGGTTCTGCTTCAACTAATAGATTTTATGCTAGATTTAGTAATCATACTATTTATTTTAGAGGTAGTAAGATAGTTAAGTTGGCTATTAAAAAATATAAAATAGAAAACTTTGCTTTTTTAATATTAGAGTTATATCCTGATATTGTTACTAAAGAAAATAACCATGAATTAATCAATTTAGAAGATAAATATTTAAAATCTTTATTACCAAATTATAATATCTTAACTGAAGCAGGATCTAGTTTTGGTTATAAACATACCGAGATTGATCGTCAAAAAATGAAAGATAATTATAGTGATGAAAGACGTGAAAAAATAGGTAATTTAAATAGAGGTAAAACTTTATCCCCAGAAATAATAGAGAAAATTAGACAAAAAGCTCTGTTAAGACCTACTATGTCTGATGAAATAAAAATAAAATGTATAACAAATACAAGACCTGTTATATTATACAATTTAAATGGTACTATTTATGGTAAATATTCTACTATTAAAGATGCTGCAAATGCTATAAATTGTAATGAAAAAACAATTAGAAGAGCATTACAAACAGAGAAAAAATTAGTAAAAAGAAAATGAATAGTAAAAGAAATTAAATAAATATTAGTTTATAAATATTATATTTAATTATAGTCCCATGAGTAATAATCTTTTTGCAATTTTTATAAAGAAAAAAAGATTAAAGTGGTATAGCCCGACAGGGGTATAGAATAATTATTAATTATTTGGCGATGTTAGTGAAAATGATTAAAGAGATATTTTATCTTCAGATCATCGGTTATATAAATGATCGCGACAGACTGGGTCACTAATGGGTGACTGAAATGTTGCTTAATGCACAGTCGAATCTTCAGCTTATAGCTGTTGAATAACGAATTCAAAGTTATTCAATCTTATATATTTTTATATAAGAAAGCTTGTATGTACTACCTTATGGTCAAATGAGTTTATGAGGTGCTACAGTTATAACTAATCTTATGAGTGCTATACCTTGAATTGGACAAGATATAGTTGAATTTCTTTGAGGTGGTTTTAATACATTAGGACCATATTATGGTAACATAATATTAAAAATCTTGCTTGATGCTGGAAAATCCCCCAATTTAGAAATTGTATACAATTTTTTTTTAATATTTATTTTAACTAAAAATGTAAAAATTACAAGGACATGAGGACAATCAGCAGAGGTTAGAAGTATTCATACTTCAAAAGCCTCTCAGAGACTAGACGCAGGAGATCCTATATACGCCTATTTAGTAGGTTTATACGAAGGAGATGGATTTTTCGCTATTACGAAAAAAAGTGAATATTTAACATATGAATTAGGTATTGAATTATCAATTAGAGATGTAGATTTAATTTATAAATTAAAAGATCTATTGGGTATAGGTGTTATAAGTTATAGAAGAAGAAGAGATATAGAAATGGTATCTTTAAGAATTAGAAATAAAAATGATTTAAAAAATATTATTATACCTATATTTGATAAATATCCTATGTTATCTAATAAACAATATGATTATTTAAGATTTAAAAATGCATTACTTTCAAATATTATTTATTCAAAAGATTTAAAAAATTATACTAGAGATACTAAACCTTTAAATTCTATAGAAAATATTATTAATACATCGTATTTTTCAACATGATTAGTGGGATTTATAGAAGCCGAAGGTTGTTTTAGTACATATCAAAGTAGAAATTATTGAATAGCTAGTTTTGATATTGCTCAAAAAGATGCAAATAATTTAATAAAAGCTATAAAAGAATATTTATCTCTTACTACAGCCGTTTATATAGACAATACTAATTGTTCTAGATTAAAAGTTTCAGGGGTAAGATCAATAGAAAATATTGTAAAATTTTTATCAGATGAACCTGTAAAACTAATGGGTTATAAAAAATTACAATATCAATTATGATTAAATCAATTAAGAACAATACCAAGATATTCAGAAAAAATAGATATACCTTCTAACTATTAAATAAGTGCGTATACATTTTATTAGATAATAATTCCGCGCCCCTTAGGGCGCGGGCATAGGATAAAGATATAGTCCGATCAATAAAGAAATTTATTGAGAGTAGTGATAGTATATAATATTAATAAATGAAGACTACCAACATACATGCTCCGTAAATAATGCAACTTTAAATAGATTTTTTGCATTACATTTTGTATTGCCTTTTATTTTAGCTGCTTTAGTTTTAATGCATTTAATAGCATTACATGATACAGTAGGTTCTAGTAATCCTTTAGGTGTTTCAGGTAATTATGATAGATTACCTTTTGCTCCTTATTTTATTTTTAAAGATTTAGTAACTATTTTTATTTTTTTTATAATTTTATCTATATTTGTTTTTTTTATTCCAAATGCTTTAGGTGATAGTGAAAATTATGTAATGGCTAATCCTATGCAAACTCCACCTGCTATAGTGCCAGAGTGATAGAGATAAGGTGTCACTTAATCTCGCTATATGCTGAAAATTCTTAAATTATTAAGACAATCAGCAAGAAACGAATAATAAATTAATAAAATATTTAGTAGAATCTTCAGAGACTATACGCGAGACACAAATATGTGAAGATATAGTCCAAACATTATAGAGATATAGTGAGTGTAATACACTAATTAATATAAAAATGATCAATTTATTTATCATCTCTGCTCCCTCCCCCGAGGGGGAGGGAGATTCGCAGGTATGATTTTATATACAGCTCGTTCTACAAAGAGTGTTACACGTTTATCTTCAGCTGAAAGAGCTTTAATAACAATACCTGACGAGACAAAAGATATTTTAGTTGGTATTTTAAAACCTTTTTGTACTAAAAATTATAAACCTTATTATTATAATAGGTTAGATAGAAGAACTAAAGAAACTTATATTTCTGTTTCTTTTACTACTATGCAACTTCCTTGTTTTAATGAATTTAGAGAAATGTTTTATGTGTTAAATACAAAAATTGTCCCTATTAATATTTATGATTTATTAACTCCTAGAGGATTAGCTTTTTGAATAATGGATGATGGAAGTCGTCAAGGAGCAGGATTACATTTAAGTACATATAGTTTTTCTAATGAGGATACGGATAGATTAATGTTCACATTACAAGATAAATTTGGTCTTAAATGTTCAATACATTATAACAGAGATAATAAACCTAGAATTTATATTTTTAAGGAATCTATGGATAATTTTAAATCCCTAGTTAGTCCTTATTTCATTGAATAAATGTTATATAAATTAGGATTATAATTGTATCAATTTTTATATTAATTATTTTTTTTTTGACCTTTTACCTTTTTATGCAATATTAAGATCTATACCTAATAAATTATTAGGTGTTATTGCTATGTTTTCTGCTATTTTAATATTATTAATTATGCCTATTACAGATTTATCTAAATTAAGAGGAGTTCAATTTAGACCTTTTAGTAAAATAGTTTTTTATATTTTTGTTGCTAATTTTTTAGTTTTAATGCAATTAGGTGCTAAGCATGTTGAATCTCCATTTATTGAATTTGGGCAAATTTCTACTATTTTATATTTTTCTCATTTTCTTATTATAGTACCATTAATTAGTCTTATTGAGAATAGTTTAATTGAATTAATTTTAAGAAAAAAAATAAAATAAAAAAATAAAATATAAAAAAATAAAAAAAAAATTTTTTTTTTTTAAGAGTTTGAGTAGAAGGTTCTACGTTTTAACTGCAAATTAAAATATAGGGATTCGAGTTCCCCATACTCTTAATAATTTTTATTAATTTCGCAATTATATATTTTTTAATAGTAGATAAATCTAATTACTAGAGATTTATTTTTAAATTATATATATATATATTTTATATATAATTATATACTGTGAGTTACAATTACTTTTTATTTTTTTTTTACAGTTATATATTATTAATATATATATATTAATATTTTTATTAAATTGAATGATAACTTTATCATCTATTATTTCAATAATTGAAGGTTTATTAGTTATTGTACCTGCTTTATTATCAGTTGCATTTGTTACAATAGCTGAAAGAAAAACTATGGCTAGTATGCAAAGAAGATTAGGACCAAATATTGTAGGTTATTATGGATTATTACAAGCATTTGCTGATGCATTAAAATTATTATTAAAAGAATATGTTTCACCAACACAAGCTAATATTATTTTATTTTTTTTAGGTCCTATTATAACATTAACATTTTCTTTATTAGGTTATCTTGTAATTCCATATAATTTAGGTTCATACATATCAGATTATAGTTTAGGTATATTATATATGTTAGCTGTTTCTTCTTTATCTACATATGGTATATTATTAGCAGGTTGATCTGCTAATTCTAAATATGCATTTCTTGGGTCTTTGAGAAGTACAGCTCAATTAATCAGCTATGAATTAATTTTAAGTTCTGTTATATTATTAGTAATATTATTAACAGGAAGTTTAAATTTAATTACTATTATAGAATCGCAAAGAGTTGTTAGTTTTTTATTTCCATTATTTCCTTTATTTTTAATATTTTTTATAGGTTCTATAGCAGAAACTAATAGAGCACCTTTTGATTTGGCTGAGGCTAAGAAGTAATTTGATTTGGTCTCATTAAATATCACTAAGTGCTGGAAATTTCTATTATTATATATGACAATCCGCAGGAAACCAAAATATATTAATAAGTATATGAGTAGGATCTTCAGAGACTATACGTGGTAATATAATATACGATATTATATAAGATATAGTCCAAACTTACATGAGAATGTAAGATAATAAATTATAAATTAAGTAGAAATACTTCTATGCCCCCGGCCCTCTGGGCCGGGGGAGTGTAAATATATAAAGATCTTTATCGTTTAAAAGTAATAGAAGATTAATTTTCTCTTAATATTATTGGAATCAGAACTTGTTAGTGGTTTTATGACAGAACATTCTTCTATAATTTTTGTTTTTTTTTTTTTAGCTGAATATGCTAGTATTGTTTTAATTTGTTCATTAAATAGTATATTATTTTTAGGTGGTTATTTATCTATTATACCTTTAGATTTAATAATTAATATTTTTAATATAAACAATATTATTTTTATTAATATATCTTCTTCTAGTTTAAATTTAGCTTTAAAAACAGCTATTTTTATATTTATTTTTATTTGAGCTAGAGCTTCTTTTCCTAGAATACGTTTTGATCAATTAATGTCTATTTGTTGAACTATTTTATTACCAATTATTATAGCATATATTATTCTAATGCCTTGTATTGTATATGGTTTATCAATAATACCAACTAATAATTCTTTATTTTAATTATAATTTATGTTATATATGCCCCCCGGCCCTCTGGGCCGGGGGATTTTATATTAAAAAATAATTCATAACTGGTTTATATAACTTTATTTCATTAATAAAGTGTTACATTAATAAAATTATTTAATTTATTAGTAGTAAATAAATTTATTGTTTATATTTTATGTCTTTATCATTATTATTAATCCCCTTATTAGGTATTTGTTTTATAACTATAAAAACAAATTATGGTTTATTTTTAAATAATATAAAAATAAAATCTATTGCTTTAATTATTTTAATTTTTAATTTAATTATTTCATTAATTGTATTTATTTTATTTGATTTTAGTAGTAAACAATATCAATTTATAGAAGAACATTATAAAATTAATTATTTTGATATATATTTAGGTATAGATGGTCTATCTATATATTTTGTATTATTAACAACTATAATAATGCCTATAGCATTATTATCTAATTGAAGTTCAATACAACATAAAAATGTATTATCTTTTGTAATAATAATATTATTATTAGAGACATTATTATTAGCTGTTTTTTTAGTTTTAGATATATTATTATTTTATATTTTTTTTGAAAGTATATTACCTCCTTTATTTTTATTAATAGGATTATTTGGTTCTAGTAATAAAGTAAGAGCTGGATTTTATTTATTTTTATATACTTTATTAGGATCATTATTTATGTTATTATCTATATTAACTATGTCTTCTATAATAGGTAGTACTGATTTTGATGTTTTATATAAAGCTAATTTTAAATATATTACTCAATTATTTTTATTTTATGGTATATTTATAGCTTTTGCTGTAAAAACACCTACAATATTTTTAAACACTTGATTATTAAAAGCTCATGTTGAATCTCCATTATCAGGTAGTATTATATTAGCTGGTATAGTTTTAAAATTAAGTTTATATGGTATTTTTAGGTTAATTTTACCTTTATTACCTAAAGCTTCTTTAAATTATACTTATATAATTTATCTTATAGGAGTAATAACTATTATATATGCTAGTCTTAGTACATTAAGAACTATAGATATTAAAGAACTTATAGCTTATTCATCTGTATCTCATGCAGCTGTTTATCTTTTAGGTGCATTTAGTAATACATTACAAGGTATAGAAGGTGCAATAGTTTTAGGTTTAGCTCATGGTTTTGTTTCTTCAGGATTATTTATATGTGCAGGAGGTATTTTATATGATAGATCTTCTACTAGGTTAATTACACATTATAGAGGTATGGCACAAATAATGCCTATTTTTTCTATTTTATTTTTTATATTATCATTAGGAAATTGTGGAGTTCCTTTAACTTTAAATTTTTTAGGTGAATTTATGTCATTATATGGAGTATTTGAAAGAATGCCTATTTTAGGTATTTTGGCTAGTTCTTCTATAATATTTTCTGCTGCTTATACTATATTTATGTATAATAGAATAGCATTTGGAGGTTCTTATTCTATTTATTTTTTAGAAAATATAGGAGATTTAAATAAAAGAGAATTTATTATGTTATTAATATTTATTATATTTACAATCTTTTTTGGTATTTATCCAGCTCCTATTTTAGATGGTTTACATTATTCAGTTTCTACTTTAATTTATAATATAAATTAAAAAAAAAATATATTTTATATATGTGTATATATTTATATATCTATTCTTATTAGCTCAATGGTAGAGCAGAATACTTCTAATATTTAGATCCAAGTTCGAATCTAGGATAAGAATTTATTATTAAATATATATTTAATAATTTAGCTCTTATAGCTCAAAGGTAGAGCAGAATACTGTTAATATTTGTATAGATGTTCGATTCATCTTAAGGGCTATGATATATTTTTTTTATTAAATTTATAATATGCCCCCGGCCCTCTGGCCCGGGGGATTTTATATTCTTTATTCTATAATCTTTTAAAGTGATGATATTAATAAAAAAATATATATCTATATTTTATTTTTATATAAATGCCACAATTAATTCCATTTTTTTTTGTTAATCAAGTAGTTTTTACTTTTATTATTTTAATAGTATTAATTTATATATTTACTAAATACATATTACCTAAATTTGTGCGTATATTTATTTCTCGTATCTATATAAATAAATTATAAAATAATTAATAAATTTAAATATAAATATATATATATATATTAATAATGTATAAATTAAATACTATATTAAGTCCTTTAGACCAATTTGAAATTAGAAATTTATTTTCTATTAATATTAGTTTTTTAGGAAATAGTTATTTTTCATTAACTAACATAGGTTTATATATAATAATAAGTTTAATTTTAATAATAATATACAGTTTATTAGCTATTAATAATAATAAAATAATACCTAATAATTGATCAATAAGTCAAGAAACTATATATTCTACTGTACATAGTATAGTTATAAATCAAATTAATACAAATAAAGGACAAATATACTTTCCTTTTATATATTCATTATTTGTATTTATATTAATAAATAATTTAATAGGTTTAATTCCATATAGTTTTGCATCTACTTCACATTTTATATTAACTTTTTCTATTAGTTTTACTGTTGTTTTAGGTGCAACTATATTAGGATTTCAAAAGCATGGTGTTCATTTCTTTTCTCTTTTTGTTCCTGCAGGTTGTCCTTTAGGTTTATTACCTTTATTAGTATTAATAGAATTTATTTCATATTTATCTCGTAATATTTCATTAGGTTTAAGATTAGCGGCTAATTTATTGAGTGGTCATATGCTTTTAGCTATATTAAGTGGATTTACTTATAATATAATGAGTTCTGGTTTTATATTTTTCTTTGTAGGATTATTACCATTAGCGTTTATTATAGCTTTTTCAGGTTTAGAATTAGGTATTAGTTTTATACAAGCGCAGGTATTTGTAGTTTTAACTTGTTCATATATTAAAGATGGATTAGATTTACATTAATTTTAAGATTTACATTAATTATAAAATTATCCCCTCTCTATTAACTAATTTAGTTACTGTTTTAAAAATAAACTAGATAATCTATCTTTAGTATTAAAATATATAATATAAGTATAATTTTAAATTATATATATATATATATATGTATATATTACTTGCTTTAAAATTAGTTATGAATATTTTATAAGGAGGATATAGTTCAATAGGTAGAACAGCTGTATGTGGAATAGTATATCCTTGTTCAAATCAAGGTATCCCCCCAAAAAAACCTGTATATTTTATATATGGTAAATAATTAACATCCATAATTAAATTATCCAAAATAATTTGTTTAAAGTTATCAAGTTCTAAATAATCTAAATACATAGATTTTATTTTTTCTTTTTTTTCCAATTTTTTAACATTATATACAAATATATTCAACATAATGCTTATCTTGGCCCAAAGGGCCAAGATAAACCATAGACACAGCATTATCTATTTACTTATTACATTTATCATATAATTCTGTAATAAGATCAATATATTCAACTAAGAAACAATCTATGAATACAAAAGCTAAACATAGAGATGTTAATACTAAAAATCTATAATATACTCAAGCTAAACTTGTTTTACTTCCATAACTATATATGCCCCCGGCCCTCTGGGCCGGGGGATTTTCATAAAATAATAGTAAAACTGTTTACCAATAATTTTTTAATAAAAGAGATATTTCAATTTCCATGAATTACTTTATAATTTATATATAAACCAACTGATATAATTAAATACTAACAGAAATAACGTTTTAAGGTTTTTTAAACAATTAGATGAGTAATTAGATATAAATAATATTCAACTCCCCATCTATGAATATAATTATATATTTTAGTATATGGATGCTTTATATCTTATATGATAATTTTAGTAAAATGAATATGGTTGAAGATTTTGTTAATAAATTTAATCTTAACATTACTTATTCTTTATTAACTAAGTTTAGTTTTACAGGTAATAAATTATTTTATATGACTAGAAAATAAAGTGGTTTAGTTATTGGAAATAAACATAATAAATTAGCTAATACTAATATTACAGATTTAAATCATTAATACAGTTCAAAACTTTACCTTTAACTTTAAATGAATCTTATTATGGTAAACCTTTGATAGGTAAAAAATTAGAACAATTTTATAATTAGGTAAATAGTCAAATAATTATTTATAATAAACCTTTTTTATTTTTAAAAGATAAAAATCCCCCGGCCCGGAGGGCCGGGGGCATAGTATAAATTTAAATAATAATAAATATGTTATTATCTCTAATAAAACTTACGATAAGATTATTTATAGATAAATATATGATTATAATTTAGGAGTATTAGTTAAAGAAGTTTATGATTATATTGAAGGTGAAAGTTTAAAACGAACTATCGGTAATATTAATATTATAATCCCCCGGCCCAGAGGGCCGGGGGCATAGATCATGATAAAATTAAACATATAGAAGTGCTTAAAGAATTAGAATATATTAAACCAAATAAAAAGATATCTAAATTAGTTAGTAATACAAATATAGGAGTTTTTGATTTAGAAACTTTTATAAATAATGATGGTATTGGTAAAGTTTATGCTTTAAGATTTGTTACTATAGGTAATAAACGTAAATTATATTACCTTAATGATTATTCTGATAGTTCTTATGCCCCCGGCCCTTCGGGCCGGGGGATTTAGTTTTAATTTGTTTGAATTATATTTGAAGATACAAAAGTAAAGTCCTAAACTTATTAAGTATATTATATTTTTAATATTAAATTAAATATCATCTTAAGATGAAGGATTTTTACAGAAATTATAATATAATATAATATAATTATATTATATGCGAACATTAAACCTATACTTAGTTTTTTTTTAGAATTATATATACAGAAACCGGCTTACTGTATTCTTGAAAAAAAAAAAATGTGATAATATAATATTTAATATAATAAATATTACTTGCTATATTAGTATTTAGTACTAAACTATTTACTATAAAATTATTGAGTTTGATGATGACTCTGATTGAACGCTGTCCAAGTACTTGACACATGCTAATCGTACGATTATTTAGTATATATACTAAATAATAGTGGTGTACAGGTGAGTAAAAGATAATTTGACTACCTTAAAGTAAGGTAAAAGATCCCTTATATAAAAAGGAAATTAAAGGTCCGCTTTAAGATGTAATCTTTATCACGGAGAGTAATAGAAAAGGTAATGTCTTTTCTAGCTAATATCCGTAGTCGTGACTGAGAGGTTGATCGACCACATTGGGTCTGAAAAAACCCCAATGCATATTAGTACAGCAGTGAGGAATATTGGTCAATGGCCTAAAGGCTGAACCAGTAACTTGGAAGAATGTAAATGTATTAATAATTAATACAATAACGATTAATTCGTATAAAATTCTAAATAGAATAATGATAATGACAATTTTCTATTTATAAGTCTTGACCAAATTACGTGCCAGCAGTCGCGGTAATACGTAAAAGACTAGTGTTAGTCATCTTTATTAGGTTTAAAGGGTACCTAGACGGTAAATTAAACTCTTATTGAGTATCTTTTTACTAGAGTTTTATAAGAGAAGGAAGAATTTTTGGAGTAGTGATAAAATACTTTTATACCAAAAAGACTGATAACGGCGAAGGCATCCTTCTATGTAAAAACTGACGTTGAGGGACGAAGGCTTGGGTAGCAATAAGGATTAGATACCCTAGTAGTCCAAGCAGAAAATGATGAATGTCATAAACTAGATAATTAATTTAGTATATAAATGAAAGTGTAAGCATTCCACCTCAAGAGTAATATGGCAACATATAAACTGAAATCATTAGACCGTTTCTGAAACCAGTAGTGAAGTATGTTATTTAATTCGATAATCCGCGAAAAACCTTACCACAATTTGAATAATAAATTATTATTTATTACAAGCGCTGCACGGCTGTCTTTAGTTAATGTCGTGAGATCTGGTTAATTCCTTTAATTAACGAAAACCCTCATTTTATTTATATATATAAAATGGTTCACCGTTATATTGGTTTGATAAAAGGGATTAAGACAAGTCATCATGGCCTAAATGTTGTGGGCTGATGTGTGTTTTAGGAAGACACTAAATTGGCTAAAACTATCAAACTCCGGGGACCTCCTAAAGATTTTGATACTAAACTATAGTTGAAAAATTATAAGTGGCTGAACTAATCACTCAGGTAAAGTAATAAGTCAAAATATGAACGAAAGTGAAATGGAAAATCGCGGATCTAAGTCAGATTTATCAAAAAAATCTGTAAAAGAGCAAAGAGTAGACGGTAGTTGACTTCTAAATAAAACAGCTAATCCAAAAAGAAGTTTAAGGTGTACTCTAATGGGTTTCGAAAGAAATTATCAAGTCAAAATCCTTACTAACCAATTATTAAATAAATTTTATTCTACAAATTCTACAAATATAAATCCATGATTTATAACTGGATTTTCAGATGCAGAAGGATCATTTATAATTTCTATATCTAGAAATGAAACAAGTAGATTAAAATGAAGAGTTTCAGCTTATTTTTCTATTCATGTACATAAAAAAGATTTACTATTATTAAATTTAATACAAAAAACATTAGGTGTAGGTATAGTTAGAAATAATAATGAAAATACTGTATTATTTAGAGTAAGTAGTATAAAAGAATTACAAATAATTATGAAACACTTTAAAAATTATCCATTAGTTAGTGCTAAGTATTCAGATTTTTTATTATTTGAACAATGTTTAGAATTAATAAAAAATAGAGAACATTTAACTGAAGAAGGATTATTAAAAATAGTATCTCTAAAAGCAAATTTAAATAAAGGTTTATCTAAATAATTATTAGAGGCGTTCCCTAATATTAAAGCTGAAGATAGACCAGAATATAAATTTAATGGTATACCAAATCCGTCATGAGTTTCTGGATTTGCATCTGGAGATTCATCATTTAGTATTTCTATCGAAAATGCAACAACTAGGATAGGTAAAAGAGTAAGATTAATATATGAAACTTGTTTACATATTAGAGAAAAAGATTTATTAATCGGAATATCAAAATATTTTAATAGTTTATACTTAGAATCAAATGAAGATAATAGAAAAATTCCTGTATATTGTAATGAAAGAACAAATATTGCTTTACTACAAATAAAAAATACTACAGATATATTTAATAAAGTAATACCATTTTTTACTGAATATCCTATATTAGGTATAAAATCTAAAGATTTCAAAGATTTTAAAATAGTAGCAGAATTAGTAAAAAATAGAGAACACTTAACTGAAGAAGGGTTAAATAAAATAATAAAAATAGTAAATAATATGAATTTAGATAGAAAATGAAAATAATATTTATAATTGTATGTTAAATTTGATTATCCGTGATAGACGTGCTGCATATGCCTTAACAAAAGGATGCAATATTGTAAAATGGAGCTAATCCTCAAAATTGGATATAATATGGATTGTAGTCTGTAATTCGACTACATGAATAAGGAATTACTAGTAATCGTGAATCACCAACGTCACGGTGAATTTAATCTCAGCTAGGTACTAACCACTCGTCAGGCGCTGAAAAAAGTATGTGCAATAAGTTTAATTTATCTATGTGTTATTATTTATAATTAGGTTTATATATACGTAGGTGTAATTTTCGTATGTATGACTTTAATTGGTGTTAAGTCGAAATATGGTTCATGTAAGGGAACTTGCATGGGATGAATAATTATTAACAAAAAAAAAAGTGTATATAAATATACATTAAGCCTATTATGGAATGTTGTTCTATAATAAAAAATAAATATATCATTTATGGTACAATCTGGTTCGAATCCAGATATGGGCTATGAAAAATACAATAACTATAAAAAGATAAATAATAATTATTTATAAGGAAGGTTCCATTATTGGTAAAATGGGTTGAGCTGTAAACTCACTAGCAATATGCTTGTAAGAGTTCGAATCTCTTGCTTCCTAAATCAGTTTAATAAATTAATTTTTTATTTATTAAAACATATACTTTCCTGTCTTGATGTTATAATATGTTTATAATTATGATAGAATAATCAATATAAAAATAATGAATAATTTATATTTAATTAAAGATTTTATTAATAATGGTCTACAAATAGAATTACTTGATATTATTTATTTAGTATCTTTTTTTTTTGGTATTTTCACAATTATTAGTATAAATCCTATTATATCTGTTTTATTTTTAATAGGTTTATTTATTAACATTTCAGTTTTACTTATATTAGTCGGACTAAATTTTATAGGTTTATCTTATATATTAGTTTATGTAGGTGCAGTGTCTATTTTATTTCTTTTTATTCTTATGTTAATTAATATAAGAATATCTGAACTTTTAAATGAAACTAATAATCATATATTATTAGCTGTATTAAATATCATATTATTTTTATTTATAATTGGACAAATATTACCTAATAATTCAACAAATCAAGATAATATTATTAATTTATCTGATTTATTTTTTAATAATCTAGATTTTAATTTTACTAAACAAATAGCTTATGCTAGTAGTAAAAATTGAGATAATTCGTTAGCTGATATTACTCAAATTTCTAGTATAGGTAATATAATGTATAGTAGTTATGCTATTTGACTTATAATTGTTTCAATAATATTGTTATTAGCTATGGTTGGATCTATTGTTATAACAATAAAACAAAAATAAAGCAGGAGAGAAAAAAAATTTTTTTTTTTGAGAACTTATTTATTAATTAATTTTTTTATCATATGGTATATGCACCAAAATCCAATTTTCAAAATCATCCTTTTCATTTAGTATCTCCTTCTCCTTGGCCTTTATATACTAGTATTTCATTATTTATTCTTACAACTTCTACTGTTTTATTTATGCATGGATTTAATTTATTTGAATATTTAATATTTATTAGTATAATAAATGTAATATATAGTATGGGTTTATGATTTAGAGATATAATTTCAGAGGGTACCTATTTAGGAAACCATACTTATGCTGTACAAAGAGGAATAAATATAGGAGTTGGTTTATTTATAGTATCAGAAGTATTTTTTTTTTTAACTATATTTTGAGCTTTTTTTCATAGTTCTATATCACCTAGTATAGAGTTAGGTACACAATGACCACCTATGGGTATAGAAGGTGTTAATCCTTTTGAGTTGCCATTATTAAACACAATAATACTTTTATCATCAGGGGTAACTATAACATATGCTCATCACTCTTTGATACAAGGTAATAGAAAAGGAGCACTTTATGGTACTGTATTTACAATATTTTTAGCTATAGTTTTTACAGGATTACAAGGTTTAGAGTATACAGTATCTTCTTTTACTATTTCAGATAGTGTTTATGGTTCTTGTTTTTATTTTGGAACGGGGTTTCATGGGCTACATGTTATTATAGGTACAATTTTTTTAGTAGTAGGTCTTTGACGTATATTAGCTTATCATTTAACTGACCATCATCACTGTGGGTACGAGAGTGCAATTTTGTACTGACATTTTGTAGATGTTGTATGGTTATTTTTATATATATCTGTATATTATTGAGGTTATTAAATTTTATTAATTAAAAGAAAAAAAAATAAATTTTAATTCAATTGATAAAAGATATGACTTTTAATCAACAGGTTCTAGTATAAAATTTGTACTAATTAATAAGAATAACAAAATTTTATACTTAAATCAATAAAAAGATATGTAAATTTATAATTTTTATTATTTTTTAAAGGAAGGTTCCATTATTGATAAAATGGTTGAGCTATATACTCTATAGGCTTATGTTTTTTTAAGTTTGAATCTTTTACTTCCTAAATATTTATCAAAGTCTTGTCTTGATGTTATAATATGTTTTTAATTATGATAGATTAATTAATTATAAAATAATGAAAAAATCTTTAGGTATATCACAAAATGGTTATTTAATATTATTTTTTTTATATATAGTTATGGAAGTAAAACAGCTCTAGCTTGAATATATTTATGTTTGTTTTTATTAGTAATTTCTTGTATAATATATGTAGCTGTAGGGATATTTATAATTGAATATATTGATACTTTAACGGAGTTATATGAAAAGTAAAAAAAAATAAAATTTATATCTAAGCCCCCGGCCCACCGGGCCGGGGGATTTATTACTTTAATAAATTTTAGAGACTTTAGTTCAATAGGTAGAACATATGACTTTTAATCATTATAGTATGAGTTCGATTCTCATAAGTCTTAAATAGTTTATTTCCCCCGGGCCAGAGGGCCGGGGGCATAGTATTATACCTTTTTAAAATGACTATAAGTTAATGGTAGACTACTCGTTTACCATACGAGGTGTGTTGATTCGAATTCAACTAGTCATAAATATGTTAAATATATAATGGCTATAAGTTAATGGTAGACTATTTGCGTTCCATGTAAAATATGTTGATTCGAGTTCAACTAGCCGTAAAAAGGGTTAATAAATTATCTAGTTATAATATAAAAATATTAAATATAATATAAGTAAAAAATATAATATATTTAGAAAAAAAAAAATAAGGATTAATAACTATATATAGAGGATTTTTAATTATACTAAAAGGTTAGTATATTATATTTTTCTTATGTATTAATAATATTAATATAACTAAATTCATAGGGTTGGTAACTTAATTAGGTAAAGGACTTTCTTGTCACGAAAGTAGATGTCGGATCGAGGCCGATCTAACCCGTATTAAAGTTATAGTAATTAAGATATATTATAAAGTAAAGTAATAGATAAAAAAGGAAAAGTTGCTATAGGTAAGATATTTGCTAAATATTGTGTATTAACACTTAGATGTTCGATTCATCTCTTTTCCGAATAATTAATAATTCTATATAAATTAACAAATAAATTATATTAATGGCAATCAATTTCCATTGATACATTGTGTATAAATAATAATAAATTAAATAAAATGGTGAATAAAATAAATAATAAATTAAAAAAAATGATGAATAAAATAAATAATAAATTAAATCCAAATTGAGTAACAGGTTTTACTGACGGTGAAGGATCTTTTATGATACTTTTAGAAAAAAATAAAAAATCTGAAAATAAATGACAAGTTAAACCATGTTTTCAAATAGCTTTACATACTAAGGATAAAGATTTACTTTTACAAATTAAATCTTTTTTTGGAGGGATAGGAAATATTAATACTTATAGTAATTTAACATCTTATAAAGTTATTAAAATAAATGATATTATTAAAATAATAATACCTCATTTTGAAAAATATTCATTAATAACTCAAAAACAAGCTGATTTTATTATATTTAAAAATATAGTAGAATTAATAAGTAAAGGTGAACATTTAAATGAAAAAGGTTTGGTTAAAATTATTAATTTAAGAGCCTCTTTAAATAATGGATTATCAGATAAATTAAAGATTAGTTTCCCAAATGCAATTAAATTATTTAAATCTGAAGTAAAAATACCTAATAATATAGATCTTAATTGAATAGCTGGTTTCTTTAGCGGAGAAGGTTGTTTCTATATTAATATTACTAAAGCTATAGATTATAAAATAGGTTATTCTATAAGATTACAAATTATATTTAGTCAACATTCGAGAGATAAAATTCTATTAAATAAATTAATGAATACATTAAAATGCGGTAGAGTTTTTAAACATCCTAAAAGGGATATAATGTCTTTAGTAATATCTAATTTTGAAGATATATATACTAAAATAATACCTTTATTTAATGAATACAAAATTAAAGGTATTAAATCTTTAGATTATGAAGATTTCTGTAAAGCAACAGAAATAGTAAAAAAAGGAGATCATATAAAATTAGTAGGATTAGAACAAATAAAATTAATAAAATCAAAAATGAATAAAAAAAGAATTAATAGTAAAAATTTTTAATATAATTTTTAAATAATTATATAAAGGGTGTAGTTTAACGGTAAAATAGGTGACTTCAAATCATTTGTTCCTAGTTCAAATCTGGGTACTCTTGTATTAATTAATAAAATTAATAAAAAATATATTAATTATTTGGTCTTTAGGTTCTTTAGTTTAATGGTAAAACTCATTCTTGATAAGAATGTATTCAATGTTCGATCCATTGAAGAATCATATATATTATATACCTGTGGAATTTATGTATATATCTAAGAGTTCGAATCTCTTCTTTTGAAATTTAAAGAAATAAGATTAAAAAATATATATTATTACATGCATTAAAGATGTAATAAATAATACATCAACCTTTCTTATTACCAGGATTTTTACCTGGGTATGAAATGTGACGAAAATTGTATAAATTAAAGTCGTTATTTAGATTAATATTATTAGATAATTTTATAATTTATAAAAAGAATTATCGGATAAACATAGAGATTCTGTACGTATTAAACGTACTATACAATGAATTATAAATGTATTTAGGGGTAAAAAAGAATAAAGGTTTAGCTATAGCCATAATATAGTATTGAGTAATATAATAACAATATGTATTAAAAAAATGAAAATTATAAATTTAAAAAGTGGTATAATAAATAATTTTAAAGAATTGTTATTTATTAATATAATTTGATCGATAAAATTCTATAAAAGATATCTTTTAAAAGTATTTTTTAATAAATTGATAAACTTATTAATATTCTTTATATTATTTATATTATTATGGACAATAATAACAATTTATTTATATTTGTATAATTATTATAAAGTTGAAATTAATGAATCAGATTGTATTTGTAATATTTGTAATCATTATGTTGTAGATAACGATAATATATTTAATCAACAAAAATCCTCCAACCCAAATGGTCAAAAGGTTTATATGGATTTATTTAGAAATAAAAGTTTAAAACATATATATAAATACAGAGATATTAATTTCATTGGCGGATATTCTAATAAATATATTAATATAATAAATAATGGAGATAATTTAGAGATAATCGAATTAAAAAAAGAAATTTGTTTATTAAAACTAAAAATAAAATATGATATAGATAGAGTATATACTATAGAACTTATTAATAATTATATTAAAGAATGTAATGGTTTTATTCAAGAATGAAAAGATATAAAAATTGCTTATAATATAAATTAGTATAATAATTTAAAATTAATAATAGTGTTAATAATTATTTTTACTCGTGGCCTTAGGTTGCGGGATTTTAATAGTTATAAGTTAATGGTAGACTATTCATTTACCAAATGAAGAATGCTGATTCGAATCCAGCTAACTATAGCCACTAAAAATTACATTCGCATAAAAGGTGGTTGAACTTCAACTTTACGGGTGAAGTAAATAAGTTTATCTAGAGCTATAAATCTAGTAATATGTAAAATAAAAATTTATATGTAAAAAAAAAAATGAGGAATATTTTAAACAAAAATCTATATCTTATATCGAGTCAATTACAATTAGTTTTACTGGAGTCATCAGGTATATCTGATGACATTTTTAATGGAGGTCTTTACTTGATAAAAACGAAGCATACTAAATAAAGAAAAAAAAGAACTTATTTTTAATCATATGTATTACCCGAGTATATTTAAAATACCCTTACTTTCATTTTTAATTTATTATAGATATAATATATCTCATGCCAGTACAAGAGAATGAGGAAATTATTTAGTTATTTTAGAAAATAGTATGATAAGTAAACCTATTAATTACCCTATAATTACGGATGATCCATTAACTAAATAAATTTTATTTAGTTTAGATTGTTTAAATAAAGAAAAAGAATCATTTTGACCGTTGGCTAAATTAAAAGGAGTATTAAGCTTATTTGATGTAACAAATAATTTATCTCATATAAGTTCTGATACTGCAACTTTAATAGACTTAGCAGTAAAAAGAGATTATTTGGGATTTTTAAATGTTATTTATAATAATACATTTAATGATATGTTTAAACAGGTTATACATGATGATCCTTTAGGTAAAGTATCTATTGTAAATTCTTGCTTATTCGTAGTAAATGATTTAAATAAGTTTTTAGGTGATATACGGAAAAAGGGTTATAGTATAAATGGAGGACCTCAAAGATGTAGATCAGAAATTAATTCTCTAAAAAGTTTTTTATCTAGTCTAGATATAGATTTTAGAGAAAGTCTTTATAATCATAATAATTATCACGTAGATAAAGGAACAATACGTGAAAGTGAATGATTACCAAAAGAAAAATTTTCGTATCGTAACATTCATATGAATATAGGAAATGTTAGATGATAGTAATCTTTATAATTACTCTGTAAACAGGATATTATAACTTGAAACTTATAATTTTAAGGCGGAGAGTTGAAAATAATTCAAAAAAATTATTTTTGAGGGAGGATAGCTATTGGTAAAGCAGGTTATCTACTAAATAATGTACTTTGATGTATTGAGTGTTCGATTCACTCTCCTCCCGAGTATAATTAATACTAATTATAAACTATATATAAAAAAAAAATATTAAAACAAAAATGAAAAATAAAAGAATTTTTTTATTAAAGGGCCTAGTTTAATTGGCAAAATAAGTGACTTCAAATCTCTTGTTTTCAGAGCTTAATAGGTAAAGCGCGTTTTTGATAAAAACGTGTTCAATGTTCAATTCATTGAAGAATCATATATGCCCGCGACCCTTTGGCCACGGGATTTAGTTTATGTATATGTCAAGTTATTATAAGAGAGTTGGCTGAGCGGTTTAAGGCATCTAACTTGAGATTAGAAGGAAGTTTTATTTCCCGTATGTTCAAATCATACACTCTCTGGAGATTATTATATAAATAAATATTGATTAATTTAAGGTTAATTAAAAATAAATTTTTATAAATTTAAATCTTATGTTTTTATAATTTTATAAAGTTTATAAAATTATTACAGGTTAGAGCCAGGTTGGTTAGGCGTCTCATTTGGGTTGAGAAAATGTTATGTTCGAATCATAATAACCTGAAATCTAAATAAATAAAATTTTAAATTATATATATATATATATTACTTGCTTTAAGACTTGTTATATGAATATAATATTTTAAAATATCCCCCGGCCCAGAGGGCCGGGGGCATAGTATATAAAGAAACTATTACAGGTATTTTGCTATATATTAAAGAAATTTAAACAATACATAATGTAATTTCTAAGATAAATCTAATAATAAACAAAATGAATTAAAATATTTTAGTAATTTTAGGAAAATAAATCAAACGAGATTATATATTTAATATATAATAACTAATAAATTAGTTTTTATTTAAAATGTAATATTTTTTAACTTAAATATAATATTTTTTATAAATATAACTAAAAGTAAAATGGATTAAATCTGTTTGAATAAAGGGGAACCTTCCTCTAAAGTTAAATATAATATATAAGCGATAGTGAAAAGTACCGTGAGGTAAAAAAAAAAATAGTAGTTTTATAAGCAGCTCAAGTAAAATTTTAATAAAAAGTAAGAGCGTACCTTTTGCATAAGCGGTCAGCAAGTTAATTTTAGATGCAAGCGTTGATTATAAAAATCTAGCTTAGATAAACCAATTATGAAAAAATGAATTAGTATCTAGAATTAGACCCGAAGACTAGTGATCTTATTATGATCAGGGTAAAAAAAGCCCGAACGGTTTATCGTTGTATAGATATCCGAAGAATTGTGATAAGTTGGTGAAAGATAATACTGACTAGTATAGCTGGTAAAAATAAAATAAGCAATTATTAAAGCCAGTAAGTGGAAGTGAACCTTCTGCTAAAAACCTTCAAATTGACGGGAACTCCCTAAAGCAATTTATACCAAACAATGTGGCAACACTAATTGTGGCACAGGTAATGACTCGTGGTATGGTAAAAAATAAATTGATATATGTGAATATAATGGGTAATCCGCAGCCAAGCACCTTAATGGTGTGCAGTTCATCGACTAAATGTAGGTTGGCGTATTAATATACGCTTAAGATATAGTCAAGCCTCATTCGAAAGAATGCAGGATAATGAAGTATTTATAAATACTTCATTATCTGTTAAATGGATAATCAATAAATAATAAAGATTATTTAGGGAGAAGGACCTTAGCTTTATCTTATAATAATTAAGATTAAAAAGGTAGATCTGTTTCTGCGAAACCTATGTAAGTAGGTAATTTAATTAATATCTTAGCAGGTACAGAACTGTGATCTCGAACAAATAGTTTTAAATTAAACTTTTGTACACATCGGGGAATTGTAGTGATTTTACTGAAGAGTATTTGCACTCGGAAGGGCAAAGATAAATATTAAATAATCGGACATAGTACGATAAGGTTGTATGTCTAAAGGGAAACAGCCCTAAACAAGAGTTTAAGGTTCCAAAATTATTATTGAGTGAAATTAAGGATGTTTTTTTTCAATACAATCAGGAAATAGGCTTAGAAGCGGCCATTTTTTGAAGATCTCGTAACAGAGCACTGATTAAAAAAAAAATTAGAAAAAAATACCGAAAATTTAACGGATCTAAATAATATACCGAAACCTTGTACACATAATATATGTGGGGTAGCAGAACATAGGATATATATTTTTTATTTATTCTTAATTAAGAATAAATAAATATAAGTAAATAATTAATAAATATATAATTTATTTATATTAAAAATTATTTTTTTAATATAATCCAAGAGATAATGCTGACATGAGTAACGAAAAAGGGATATACCCTCGCCTAAAGCTTATGGAATATTAACAGGTTAATTTTCGGTGTCTAAATTATTAATTAAAAGATAATTTTGATGATATTTTTATATAGAAAGTATTTAATAATTAGAGAAAAAAAAATACAAAAACCTTTATAAGTTATAAAGGTTCTGGAAAAGAAAAAATTTTTTTTTCTTTTATGCCCCCCGGCCCAATGGGCCGGGGGATTTTATATAATAATATAAAATCCGCGCCCTACGGGCGCGGGCATAGATATGAATATATATATATTACCGTACCTAAACAACCAAGAGGTAAGCAAGTAGAGTATACAAAGGCGTTAGAGTGAACAATCATTAAGGAACTCGGCAAATTAACTACCGTAACTTCGGGATAAGGAGAGCCATTTTTATTAATTTTACTTAATTTTTTTATTAAGATAATATAAAATTGATGAAAAGAGGAAGCATGGAATAATGTTGTACGACTGTTTAATAAAAACAAAGCACTTTGCCAAGATATAAATCTAAGTATTGAGTGTGATGTCTGCCCAATATCGGCTGGATAACGAATTTATCTTAGTTTTTAATCTAAGGTTTTGAAGGATACCCCGATTAATGGCGGCCTTACCTATGAGGGTCCTAAGGTAGCGGAATACCTTGGCCGTTAAATGCGGTCTTTGCATGAATATAGAGTTTGAGTTTGAGGTAGCTCTATTATTACCTAAATGTATTATATTATTATACATTTATAAAGTCCCCACCTCTCCATAAATTTAAAAATAAAAATAGAAAGTAAAAGTAAAAATTACAATGAAAAAAGTTTATTATTCTACTAATACAAAAAATTTATCTTTAGATTGACCTTTAATTTTAGGAAGAACTGGTGATTTATTACCTGCTTATCGTTTAGCTAAGAAGTTTATAAAACAAGATAAACCAATAACAGCAGCAGAAGTAAATGAAGTTTTAGCTTTTTCTAATATTAAAATAAGTCAAGATATGTTAGATAAAATATTAAAAAGACCTAGATTAGAATTTTCTAATTTAAATGTTGATACTATTAGATCAGATTATTTCTTAAAAAATATAGGTACTGTTAGAGGAAATATACAAATTCCTGGTGTATATATTTGAACTCATTTATCTACAGGTGATAAATATGTAGGTTCATCGTCTTCGACCTTCGGTCGAAGATTAATAGGTTATTTCAAAGGTACACATAGAGACATTGGTAAATTAATGCATTTAATTAAAGATGAAGGTATAGGTGTTTTTAAATTGGAAGTATTACCTTTAATAGAATCTTATTCTATTAATCAAGAACTTAGTTTAGAACAATATTTCTTGTTGCATTCTGAATTTAATCTTAACACCCTAAGGGTTGTTAATAATTTCTCAGGTGCAAGAGCAAAACCTCTTTATATGTATACTAAAGATTTATCTGAATTAATTTATTATTCTGATGTACAAGAAGACTTTATATTTAAATTAAGAATACATCATACTATAATTACAAGAAGTTTAAAGACTGGTACATATTATTTAGATAAATATGTATTTACTGATAAACCTATATTAGGTGTTAAAGAAAATAATTACTCTATAGTAGAAATAAACAAGATGTTGGATAAAGACAGACTTGAAGTACAAAATAGAGGTAGAAGTGTGTTTTTAAAAGCTGTAGATGGTAGTAATACTAAAAAATTTAATAGTATTAGTGATTGTGTTGATTATTTAAATACTATAGCTCCTTCTTATAAAACAACTTTATATAGACATATAGAAACAGGAATACCATATCATGGATATATATGCGAATTTGCTAATGAAGGAACAAAAGGTATTAAAGTTAGTGTAACACATGTTGCAAGTAATGAAACTATAATATACTCTTCACTAAGAGAAGCAGCTTTATCATTTGAACCAAAGTATATAACAACTGGTCAAACAATAAAGGCTTATGCTGAGAGTGGAAGGCTTTTTAAAGATAAATATAAAATAACTTTAAAATAAATATTTTACCCTGTCGGTGGGCCGGGTAAATGGTAATAATAAAGATCAAGTTTAGGACACTTGGTTTTGTGCGATAAAGAGGCAAACTCCGGGAACACCCTAAAACTCTTTTAACCAAAGTATATTAGAAATAATATAACTGGCCTGATTAATGACTCAGGGTATGGTAATATAAAAAGAGATAGACGAAAGAAAAATGGGTTACCGCGGATCTAAGTCAGGGAATAAACCTGTAAAAGAGCAACGAGCGGATGCTTCTTCAGTATTTACTGTAAGGTGCGCTCTAGTCACCATGAAAGTGGCTCTTAGACGAAATAATAGTAATCTAAGATTAAAGATAACACAATAACCTATATCTAAGGGTATATACCTATGATTAAAGTTGTGTAACGGAATGATAAAACGATACAACAGCTGTCTCGATGATTGTCTCAGTGAAATTGGAATAGCAGTGAAATGTGTTATATTGCTGCGTTGGTGAAAATCCAACTCTATAGTTTTATTTTTTGTAAGTACAATTATATGTTTAATAGTTTTTTTTTTATACCCTTAATATTTTAAATACTATCTGTTTTGGTATTATAATCTAGTTTAGTTTAAACGAGAAATTATAATATAATTTATCCACATAAAAATTATATACACATTGGTGTAGATTTAATTATAAAGTAATAAAAATGAAAACATCTTATCAAAATAAAGATAATTTTTTACAATGATTTGTAGGTTTTTCAGACGCAGAGTCTAATTTTAGTGTAGTTCCTCATAAAGATGGAACTATAATAAATAAATTTACTTTTAGATTTACTATTAGATTGCATTCAGATGATGAAAATTCTTTAATCTTTATAAAAAATTTTTTAGATATTGGTTATACTTTTAAAAATGATGATGAATGTGGTTTTATAGTATCAAATAAACATGATTTATTAAAATTAATAGAAATCTTTGATAAGTATCAATTAAATACTACTAAATTTCTTGATTTTTCTGATTTTAAAAAAGCTTTTATTTTATATCATGAAAGAGAAGGTAGATTAACAGACTTATTGATGGATAAAATTTTATCAATTAAAAATGGTATGAATAAAAATCGTGTTAATTTTGAAATGAGTCAATCACATATTAAAATAACAAAATATTGATTATTAGGTTTAATAGAAGGGGAAGGATCATTCCAACTTTGAAGAAGTGATCTTTTACCTGTATTTTCTATTGTTATGACAGAAAGACAATTACCTGTCTCTACAAGACAAGTATTTTTGATTAAGGAATTGAATTTTAATATTTATGATAAAATAAAGATAGAAAATACATCAGTTATAGCTATAAATAACCAAAAAGCTAGAAATAATAGTAAAGGTAGTATATTATTAATAATAAAAAATGTAAATCTATTGTACAATTATCTAATACCTTATTTAGATGGTTTAGAATTTATTACTAAAAAATATAAAGATTATCAAGATTTTAAAGTTTTAGTTAAAGTAGTTTATTATGGAGGTAATAAAGATAAAGAAATAAAATCTATAATTTTAAAATTATCTTATAATATGAATAATTATAGATTATCTACTTCTACCTCAAATTCAGAGACTATAAACTCTGAGGAAAAAGA
>Ga0099791_10000025_pt1 | contig 56207 bp, 45 predicted proteins | sample Rivendell_Oct201_7_FD_77318 | JGI IMG/M metagenome (GOLD analysis project Ga0099791, IMG submission 77318) | Vadose zone soil and rhizosphere microbial communities from the Eel River Critical Zone Observatory, Northern California to study diel... | ecosystem: Environmental > Terrestrial > Soil... | reverse complement strand
CGCGTCCACCGCGTTGAAGATCAGGTTCGTGAGCGCCTCGCGGATCTCGGCGCGGGTGCCCAGGATCGGCGCGGGATCCCGCGCATCGATCCGGATCTCGATCTTCACGCCCCGGCGCTGCGCCTCGTTCTTCCACTTGCCCCTCGTGATCTCGATCACCTCGGCCGCAACGGACGGGAGATGGAGCACCTCGTGCTGCTGCTCCTCGCGGACGCGGGTGTACTGCTGGATCCGGCGCACGGTCTGCCCGCCGTCCATGGCCGCCTGGCGGATCACCTCCAGCCCCGACTTGGTGTCCGGATCGGTCACGCGCATTTGGAGAAGCTGCGTCCGGCCGAGAATGATGCCCAGGTTGTTGTTGAAGTCGTGCGCGACTCCCGCCGCCAGCTCGCCGAGCGCCCGGAGCTTCTCCCCGCGAATGAGCCGTTCTTGCAGATCGCGCTGCTCCGAAACGTCGGTCGCGAGGATCATCGTCGCGGGCGCGTTCTGGAAGAGAAGGCGCGCCGTGTGCACCTCGACGAAGATCTGCTTCCCCGAGGGCTGGCAGATCTGCACTTCGATCTGCGCGTCGGGCGTCTCCTCCAGCGCCTTCCGGATCCGATGCTCCGATTCCGGGTCGAACATGGCGAAGGGATCCTCGCTCTGGAGCAACGCCTCGACGTCCCGCCCCGTCATGCGCTCGAAGGCCCGGTTCACGAAGACCGCGCGCCCGGATTGCAAGATCAGGATGCCGAGCGGCGAGCTCTCGACCAGGATCCGGTACTTCGCCTCGGATTCCGCCAGCGCGTGGGTCCGTGCCTCCACGGTCGCCTCCAGGCTCTCGTTCAGACGGCGGAGGTCTTCGCGGCTCGCGAGGATCTGCCCCTGCTGCCGGTGGACCTCGTCGGACATCCGGTCGAAATGCCAGGCAAGGGTCTCCAGCTCGTCCCCGCTGCGAAGGTCCAGCTTCTGGGAGTAGTCGCCGCGCGCGATGGCGCGCGTCGCGACCACCAGCCGGTCGATGGGACGCGTGATGGCGCGCGCGGCGAAGCGGGCGCCGATGATGCAGAGGATCGCGGCCACGAGCCCGGCCAGCACCAGGTGGTGCGTCGTGCGCTGGATGTCGGCGTTCACTTCCGCGAGCGAGATTCCCACCCGGACCGTGCCCCACTTCACGGCATGGTCCTCCACGTACACGGGGACTAGGAACTCGATCATGGGCGCATCGCCGGATTTCGGCGGCGACACGATCATCCAGAGATCCTCGCGCGCCTGCGTCGCCTTCACGTCCGCGGGCTCGCGCGGCGGATGGCCAAACGAATTCCGCTCGCGGCTGTCCGCGGCGATCTGCCCTTCCTTGTCGTAGATCACCACGTACGCCAGCTCCGCGCCGCCTCGGGAGCGCGCGGCGGCCTGGCTCAGCGCGACATAGTTGTAGGAGAGGAGCGAGGGGGTGGAGAGCCACGCGATGCTGTGGGCCAGCGCAAATCCCTTCTCGCGCGTCTGGCCGAGGAGCGAATCGGTCTGGTTCCGGACGACATAGACGAGCGAGACACCGACCAGCCCGACGACGATGAGGCCGAACGTCAGGACGATTCGCGTCTGGAGCCCGAAGCGACGGGCCGACGACGGATCAATGTAGCGCTTGTCTAGGCTCGCGGGCGACGGGCTTCCCAATGCGAAGTTTCTCCATGGCGAGGGTGGAGATTCCGAGCGGATTCACTTCGAGCCCCGTGACGTCCTCACGGAGCCCCACGAAGGTGGAGGAGTGGAAGAGCGGCACCAGAGGAGCCGCCTTCACCACGCGCGACTCGACGGACCGGTACGCCTCCATCCGCACCTCGGGATTGGCGGTGCGCTGGGCGACGTCCAGGAGCGAATCCACGGTGTGATCCGAGTACCGGAAATAGTTCGTTCCGCTCGAGGAATAGAAGAGCGAGCGGAGGAAGGTATCCGGGTCGGGGATGTCGGCCACCCAGGCGAGCCCGAACATCTGCGCGTTCCTGGCCGTGATGGTGGCGTCGAGCTCGGGCCAGGACACGTACCGGAGCTTCACGCGGATTCCCGCCTCCGCGAGCGTCTTCACCATCACCGTGTCCACCTGGCGCACGCTCTGGTTCGCGGTGGATTTCCAGAGGGTCAGCGTGGGAAGCGGGTGATTGGGCCCGTAGCCCGCCATGGCGAGGAGCCGGCGCGCGGCGCCGAGATCGTGCGCATAGTTCCTCGGCTCGGGGGAGTACCCGGGCAGACCGGGCGGGAGAATTCCCTGGGACAGCACCTTTCCCGCGGGCCAGAGATTCAGCATTTCCTCTCGGCCCATCGCGAACGCGATCGCCTGGCGGACCCGCCGGTCATCCAGCGGCGGCTTCCTCACGTTCATCCCGATGAAGGAAAGGCTGAGGTCCTGCCACCGGACAATCCGGATATTCGGAAGCCCGCTCGCCTCGGCGAGGAGGTTGAGCGGGAGGTTGGCCATGGCGGCGGTGCCGCGCATGAGGGCGCGCGCGCCGTCGGTGTCCACTCCCTCGAGGCTCTTCTTCGGCGTGTAGAAGACGATGGAGTCGAGCGCGGGCTCGCCGAGGAAGTACTGTGGATTGGCGGCGAGCACCAGCGCCTCGTTTCGCTGATACGCGAATCGGAACGGACCGCACCCCACCGGATTCTGGCCGAACGCGTGCTTTCCGGTTGCCTCCACGCACTCGCGCGGCACGACGGCGGCCTGATCCAGCGCGAGGGCGCTCAGGAGCGCGCTGTAGGGGCGGCTCAGCCTTACCTCCAGCGTGTATCGATCCAGAGCGCGAATTCCACGGATCGTCTTCGCGCGGCCCGAGACGAACTCGGGCACCCCGACGATGGCGTCCAGATAGCCGGCGGCGAGACCCTGCGACCGGAACGGCTCCCGGAAGAGCCGGGTCAGGCTGTACACGAAGTCGCCCGCCTCCACCTCCCGCCCGTTGTGGAAGCGAACCCCCTTGTGCAGGTGGAAGAGGTAGACCGTGCCGTCGCGGGAGATCGTCCAGCTCTGCGCTACTTGTGGCACCGGCTCGAGGTCGGAGGTGAGGCCGACGAGCGGGCTGAAGATCTGAGCGATGACGATCGAGGCGTAGGCGTCCGAGGCCAGCGCCGGATCGAGGGAGCCGAGGGGCTCGCTGTAGTAGCGGAAGACCTCGCGTCTCCCGGAACGCATTTCGGTGGCGGCATCGACCGGGTCCGAGGGGTTCGTCCCCCGGGAAGGAAGGCCCAGGAACTGCGGCGCGGCGACGGCGGCCACGATGATCAGCACGAGCGCCGCCGTGATGAAGACGGGGCTCAGCTGAGGGTCGAACGGCAATTTCCTTCCGGGCACCCTGTCTCCCCCTCACGCGGCGCGGCCGGGCTTCCTGCGGCCGGCAAATCAGATAGACCCCTCCCGGAGACTGGGCCGGGAGCGTTACGGGGAATCTATCGACGCCGTGAAGTTGCTACTTGAGGCTAAGTTGCGGCGTAAGGGGGCGGGTCTTCAGGGGCTAAGTTGATTATGGGTAGCGGGTTGCGGGGCAACGAATGCCTCAATCCTCGCCCCTTTCCGGCGCCGTGGAGGACCCCGTCCGGAGGCGCTTGATGCGCCCGCGCCGTTTCTTCTCGGTGATGCGGGATTCGGCCGATCCGCGCGTTGGTTTCGTGGCTCTTCGCTCCCGCTTCGGGAGGAGCGACTGGGCCACGAGCGCGCGGAGGCGTTCCAGCGCGGCTTCCTTGTTCCGGGACTGGCTGCGGTGGCGCTGGCTCGTGACCCGCAAGATTCCGCTGGGGCCGATGCGCGAATGGAGCGCCGCACGGATCCGCGCGATCTCCGCGCTCGAGAACGCGGAGGACGCTTCCAGGTTCCAGCGCGCCTCGACCTTGGTCTCCACCTTGTTCACGTTCTGCCCGCCGGGTCCGCCGGCGCGCGAGGTGTGGAATTCGATCTCGCGGATCGGGACGGGCGGGGGCGCCCCGCCGCTCATGACTCGTATTCGGCGGGAGGCGAGACGCGGGGCTGCCCGTTCCCGTTCTCGAGCAGATGGCGCATCACCGCCAGACGGAGCACCGGCAGTCCTTCTCTCGTGAGGGCCGATGCGAACACCGCACCCGGGAAGCGTGCCCGAAGTCCCAGGAGCGACACCTCGTCCGTGACGGAATCGATCTTGTTGAAGACGGAGAGCCGGGGTCGCTGGAGCGCGCCGATCGATTCCAGCACGGTCTCCACCGCCTCGATGTGCGCCTCGATGTCGGGTTCGGTCGCGTCCACGACGTGGAGCAGGAGATCGGCCTCGGCCACCTCCTCCAGCGTGGCTCGGAAGGACGCCACGAGGTGGGGCGGAAGCTTCCGGATGAATCCCACGGTGTCGGTCAGAAGGGCGCGCGCACCGCGCTCCACCGAGAACACCCGGGTCGTGGGATCGAGCGTGGCGAACGGCTGGTCCTCCACGTACACGTTCGCGCGGGTCAGCGCGTTGAAGAGGGTGGATTTTCCCGCGTTGGTGTATCCCACCATCGAGACCTTGAAGCAGTCGCGCCGCCCGCGGCGCTGCACGCGCCGCTCCTTCACCACGCCATCCAGCTCGCGCTTCAGCTTGCCGATCTTCTCGCGGATGCGGCGGCGGTCCACCTCGAGCTGCGTCTCGCCGGGTCCTCTCGTCCCGATGCCGCCTCCGAGACGGGAGAGATGCTCCCACATGCGCGTGAGCCGCGGAAGGAGGTACTGGAGCTGCGCCAGCTCGACCTGGATCCGGGCCTCGCGCGTCCGGGCGCGCCTGCTGAATATGTCCAGGATGAGCCCGGTGCGATCCACGACCTTCATGTTGAGCTGCTCGCCGAGATTCCGGCTCTGCGCGGGGGATAGATCGTCGTCGAGGAGGAGGAGCGTGGCCTGCTCTTCGCCGGAGAGCGTCCGCACCTCGTCGATCTTGCCCTTGCTGAGGAACGTGGCGGCCCGTATGGATCCGCGGCGCTGGATCACCTCGCCGCGCACCTGGGCGCCCGCGGTCTCCGCCAGGAGGCGGAGCTCCGTCAGGAATTCACCGTGTTCACCGTGGCGCGGACGCGTCTCGCGGCCCGCCAGGATGGCGCGCTCTCTAAGCGGGCGCGAGCTCCAGCTCGTAGGGGACATGCGTGAGGTTCTCGAAACTCCCATCGTGATGAGCGTAGATGACGTCCTCGATCCGCACACCCAATCCACGGGAAGGATAATAGAGTCCCGGCTCCACCGTGAAGAGCGATCCGGGAAGAATGATGTCGGGATTGCTGGCAGCGCTCAACCGCGGACGCTCGTGGACCTCGAGTCCGATCCCGTGCCCCAGCCCATGCACGTAGCCTTCCTCGACCCGCTCGTCCTGGCGGATCGTCCGGTGCCCGTGCGACTCGAAGAGATCGCAGACCGATTCCTGGTACACCCGGCCCGGCGTTCCTACCGCCAGGCGGTCCACCGTCGTCCGGACGGCGTCGTGGACCAGCGCGTGGAGCTCCTTCAATTCCTGGGATGCCTTCCCCACGCAGTAGGTCCGCGTCACGTCGAAGTAGTAGCCGCCGTTCTCCTGCGCGGGATAGAGGTCCACGACGATGGGGCGTCCCTCTTCCAGGACGTCCTTGTCGTTCCCCTCGTTGTGCGGCACGCCGGCATCGCGTCCCATGGCGATGATGTTCCCATGCGGCTCCACGAGGCCCGCCTCGAAGAAGACGCGCCGCACCTCGCGGCGGAGCCTCCCGATCGTGACCCAGCCGTCTGCGTCCTTGAGCTTCTTCCCCTCGAGCCGGGCGCCCTGGATGATCTCGCGGATCTTCGTGTACGCCCGCTCGCAGACGGCGGCGACGGTGCGCACGGTCTTCACCTCGTCCGGATCCTTGGTGCTGCGGGCCAGCTCGAAGAGTCCGGGATCCTGATCCTCTGCGATCTCCACGTCACGCTTCATCTCCCGGAGATGGTTCAGGACGTGGTAGTACCAGCCCACCTGGACCACGCCGTCCACCAGCACGCGGCCGCGGACCCCCAGGGTGTCCAGGACTCGTTGCATGAGGCGCGCTGTGGCCTTGATCTGATTCCCTTCCTCCTCGAGCAGCTTCATCCATCCCAGCGAGCCATAATCCCCGAGGGTGAACCCCGTGGCGGCCGCGCTATCGCGCTCCATCGCGTGATGCACGAGAAAGGGTTTCTGCCCCGGGCGCCAGACCACAATCCCCTTGAGATGGGCGCGCGGACCGGTCAGGTAGCGGAACGTCGGGCTCATGTGCTCGCCCTGGAGCACGATCGCGGCGCTCAGGCCGCGCTCGTTCATGAGATGGTCGATGTCTCGTTTCATGACTGCCCTCTACGTCCGGAAGAGAACGGACTCGTTGGAGAAGAGCCGGGTCGCCATGACGAACATGATCGCGGCCACGACCGCGCTCGTGCCCAGCGTCACGGCGGCATGCATCGGTACGACGGTGTCGGTCAGGATCTCGCGCTGAAGAAGCGCCGTGTTCAGGATGGGAATCATGAAGCGCTCGACCGGAGGCGTTCCCAGCTGCCGGAAGCTTCCCAGGCCCAGGAACACCGAGGCCATGTACACGTACGTGGCGTAGGTCTGCCCCTCGCGCATGCTGCGCGCGAAGCAGCCGATCGCCACGAGCGCCGCACTCAGGAAGATCGCGGTGGGCAGGACGGTGAGCAGGATGAAGAGCGCCTGCTCGGGACGCATCGTGAGCTGGACGGACTGGCCGGAGAGCGCGGGCATCATGCCCGCCAGCACGGTGAGGTTGAACCAGAGTCCGAGGATTCCCACCAGGCCGGCCGTCAGCGCGACGGCGATCACGGCGAGCATCTTCCCCAGAACCAGATCGCTGCGCGGGGTGGAGGTCGCGAGGAGCGTTTCCAAGGTACTCCGCTCCTTCTCCCCGGTGGTCGCGTCGATGGCGATGTGCATCGATCCCGCCGCCACCATGAAGACCAGGATGTAGGGAATGATGAGCGCGGCCAGGAAGCGGCCCTCCTCCGCCTTGGAGGAGATGTCGCGCTTCTCCACGGCGATCGCGGGCGCCTGCTTCACGGGCGCGCCCTGGCTTCTCGCCCAGAGCACGGTCAGCTCGCGCTGCACGTCGTCCAGGACCGGACGCAGCCTCTCTTCCGCCGCCGAGGACTTGTGGTCGGCATCCTTGTAGAGGAGCTCCACCTTCACCGAGTCTCCCCGCGGAATCGCTTGCGCGATGCCGGGCGGAATGGAGAGCACCGCATCCACGCCCGCGGCCTCGAGGCTCGGCGGCACGCGATCGAGCGGCACCGTCGTGACGCCCTCGAGCGCCTTCAGTGCCGGCGTGAGCCCCGGAAGCTGAGCCTCGCCGACGACGCCCACGCTCACTTGCAGGGCGCCTTCCTCTTTCTTGTTCTGGGATTCGATCCAGCCCATGAAGAGCATGAGCCCCGGGTAGAGGATGAACGGCACGACGAAGACCGCGATGATCGTGCGTCCATCGCGCATGGCGTCGCGCAGCTCCTTCCGGCACACCGCCCAGGCTCTCCCGCTCATGGCCGCACCCGCTCCCCGGCGCGCCCCGCTTCCTCGGGGGTCACCTTCTCCACGGTGCTCACGAAGACGTCCTCCAGCGAGCCGCCGCCGTGCTCCCGACGCAGCGAATCCAGGTTGCCCTTCGCGAGGATCGAGCCGCGCTCGATGATCGCGATCTCGTCGCAGATCTTCTCCGCTTCCGTCATGATGTGGGTCGAGAAGATGATGGTTCGCCCTTTCGATTTCAAATCCTGCACGATCCGGAGCACCTCGCGGGCGCCCATCACGTCCAGCCCGGACGTGGGCTCGTCGAAGATCAATACCGGAGGATCGTGGAGGACGACCCGGCAGAGCGAGAGGCGCTGCTTCATCCCGGTCGACATCTTCCCGACCCGCTTGTCGAGAAAATCGGCAAGCTGGAAGGAGACCTGTACTTCGGCGATGCGGCCCGCGATGGAAGCCGGCGACATTCCGGCGAGCTCGCCGAAATAGGTCAGGAGCTCGCGCCCGGTGAGCCGGTCGTAGAGCTTGGTGTCGCCGGACAGGTACCCGATCCTCTTCCGGACCTCGCCCGGATTCTGGTTCACGTCGATCCCATCGATTCGCGCGGTGCCCGAGGTCGGATACAGAATCGTGGCGAGCATCCGGAGCGTCGTGGTCTTCCCCGCGCCGTTCCGTCCCAGAAGGCCGAATACCCGGCCCGGGGAGCAGGTGAAGGAGACGTTCAGGACCGCGGGAATGGGTCCTTTCTTCCGGTCGTGAAAGGTCTTACAGAGGTTGAGGACTTCGATCAAAGGGTCTCCGGGAGCGCTTTGCGTGGGTGACCTGGGCCGCATGGCCAAGGCGGAGGGAGTCTAGGTTCTGGCGCTTGCGGTGTCAACGACGCCCCCCGCGATGGATCAGGATTGAGAATCCGGCCTTGATGCAGGGAATCTAAATCATTTAGTTTGCGCCTCCGAGGCTGGGAAGCGTTCCATCATCGGTGCGGTCCACTCATCGTGTAAGGAGTCTTGCCCTATGTCTGATTCGGTCATCCAGGTGAGCGACAGCACGTTCGACTCCGAAGTGCTCCAATCGAAGGTCCCGGTCCTCGTCGATTTCTGGGCTGAATGGTGCGGCCCCTGCCGCATCGTGGCGCCAGTCGTCGAGGAAGTCGCGAAGCAGTACCAGGGCAAGGTCAAGGTGGCCAAGGTGGACGTGGACCAGAACCAGCGGATCGCGGCCCAGTATTGCATCCGCAGCATCCCCAGCCTCTACGTCTTCAAGGGGGGCAAGATCGTCGAGCAGATCGTCGGCGCGGTCCCCAAGCATCAGATCGTCTCGGTGCTCGACGGAGTGCTTGCGACCGCGGGGGCTTCCCCCTCGGGCGGAACGGCGGTCTAGACCGCCGACTCGGGGCAGATCGGGCGGCACGCGCAGATCGAGCAGTTCCGGATGGTCGGCTGGGCGTGAAAATCTCCAGAGCGAACGGACTCGGCGATCGCGCGGATGCGCTCCCGGGTCCGCTCCAGTTTGTCCTCGGTGCGCGTGGAAGTTCCCGTCGTGCCGCTCAGCACATAGCGCAGGTCCAGCCGCGCGGGCCTCACGCGCTTGAGCTCCTTGTGTGCGAGGGCGTAGATCGAGAGCTGTAGATTGTCGCGCGCCTTCATGTCCGCGTTCTCGTCCTCTTCCAGCTCGCTCGTCTTGTAGTCCGTGATGGTGGTCCCCGTGGGCCATTCGTCCACGCGGTCCATCCTTCCGGATACCACCACGTCCCCCAGCTTGAATCGGAACACCCGCTCCACGTCGGTGGGCGGGGCTTCCCCCTCTATCTCGCGCTGAACGAACGCGCGCAGCGCCTCCGCGCCCTGCTCGAATCGCCGGCGCGCATGTTCCTCCGATCGGTAGCCTTCGCTCCTCCAGTTGCTCCGGAACACCTCGACCACCTGATCGAACGTCGGGCTCTGGCCCAGCCGGTGGCGGTCCAGGGCGAACGCCACCGCCTGGTGCATCGCGTTTCCGAAGTTCACGCGGTGGTCCAGGGTCAGGATCGGATCGATGGAGAGCACGTGGAGGAAGTGGTACTTGAGCGGGCACGTGTCGTAGTCCGCGATTCGCTGGTGGCTGAGGTGGATGGGCTCGCGAACCGCGGGCCGCTCCATCCGCGGCAGCCCGTCGGGGCCCTCCACGATGTGGACCTCCAGCTCCTCCATCGCGCGCCGCCTCCTTCCCGGAGGCACCGGCTTTCCGAGATCGTACGCTTCCGAGAGGAACTCGCTCCGGACCCGGAGGATCTTCCCGCCGTAGTCCTGGGCGTGCGTCGTGATCAGCTCTTCCTTCGCCCGCGTGAACGCCACGTAGCAGAGCCTTCGCTCCTCCTCCTTGTGAAGCTCGGGGCTCGACTCCTCCCCGGGCGCCAGCTCCAGGGGAACCTCCAGACCGCGCCCCCAGCTTCGGAGCGGGAACATGTCCTGGGCCGCCTGAACGAGGAAGACGACCGGGAACTCCAGCCCCTTGGCCCGATGGATCGTGAGCACCTGGACCACGTCCGATTCCTCGCTCAGATCCGCCACGGCCGGATCCTCGCCGTGATCCATGACCATGCTCAGGTGTCGCAGGAACAAGGGCACGCGGTCCACGACGGCGACCGAGCCGAATACCTGCACGAGCCGGAAGAACTTCACGATGTTGCGGGCCTTGATCTCGTCCTCGAAATGGGCCGGCGTGCGGAGCCTCTTGATGATTCCGCGCCGCTCGAGGTACGCGCGGAGCACCTCGCCGGTCCTGTGATCGCGCGCCAGCGCGCGCAGCGCTTCCAGGTCCGCGAGCATCGTCTGGATTTTGGTTCGGCTATCCTCCGAGATCTCGATCGTCGTGCCGCCGCGCGCGACGCGCTCGAGGAGCGGACGCAGCCTTCCTGTCTCGACGGGGAGCGCGTGCACCAGGCGGTTCAGATCCTCGCCGGATACGTCGTAGCCGCTCTGGGCGAGAACGTAGAGGTGCTCCTCCCGCGCGTCCTGGGAGAGCGAGTAGAGCATCGCGACCATCTCCTTGATCTCGGGGCGCAGGAAGAGGCCGCGGTTTCCGGAGAAGTAGTAGGGAACGCCCTGCTCGTCCAGGGCATGAAGGAACGGCTCGGCGTTCCGGTTCGTGCGCACCAGGATCACGAAGTCGCGGCACCGCCGCTTCCCCGAATCCACGGCGGCGCGGATCTGCGAGGCGACCCAGACCGCTTCTTCCTCCTGGGTGGGAAACTCCTGGAGCTGGGGCACGACGCCGGTCTTCTCCGTCACCAGCTCCTTCGAGATGCCGATCCGCTTCTCCAGGCGCTCCCGGTTCGCGAGGATGAGGCGCCGCGCGGACTTCAAGATCTCGCGCGTGGAGCGGTAATTTCTCGTGAGCACGATGGAGGGCGCTTCGGGATAGTGCTCATGGAAGCGCAGGATGTTCCGGAGGTGCGCGCCCCGGAACGCATAGATGCTCTGATCGTCGTCCCCCACCACGACCAGGTTCCGGTGCCCGGCTGTGAGCCGCCTCACGATCTCGAACTGAATCAGGTTCGTGTCCTGGAACTCGTCCACGAGGACGTACCGGAAGCGCTCCTGGAACGTGCGGAGCGCGGCCGGGCTCTCGTCGAAGAGACGGAGGGTGAGGGAGAGGAGATCCCCGAAGTCCACGAACCCCTTGCTCCAGAGAAGGCGGTTGTAGCGCTCGCCCGCGGTCCCCAGCTCGAGATACCGGGAGCCTCGGTCCACGTCGGCGGGCAAAGCGCCCGCCGTGCCCAGGATGCTCTCGGCGAACTCGCGGAGGCGCTCCGCCGGGATCGGATAGTCCTTGAGCTTGTTGAAGAACCGCACCAGCTCGCGTAGATACTTCGTGGGATCCGAGAGGGGCGAGTATCGCTCGAGGCCCAGCTCGTTCAGGTTCTCCGAGAGGAAGAGCGCCTGGGCGGTCTGGTCCAGCACCGTGAAGCCCGGCGCGATCCCGATCTCGATCCCGAAGCTCGAGACCACGTCCTGTCCGAACGCGTGGAATGTGGAGATGTTGGTGTCGGTGTAGCCATAGGGAACGAGGAGATCCACCCGCTCCTGCATTTCCGCCGCCGCCTTCTCGTTGAAGGTCAAGGCCAGTATTTGCGAGGGGCGCGCGCGGCCGGAGGCGATGAGGTGCGCGATCCGGCGGGCGATGACGGTGGTCTTGCCGGTACCCGCGCCCGCCACGATGAGCAGGGGACCCTGATCGTGCTCGACCGCGGCGCGCTGATCCGGATCGAGCCCCGTGAGCTCCGCGGGCTCGGAGGGCTCACGGAAGTCGAGCTCGAGCGCGTCCGCGCCCGAACGAAGAGCCCCTCCGCTTTCGGCGTCGCGGTACATCGCTGGACGATATCACGGAACTATGGGTGTAGAATGCGCGAGATGAACGCCGACGCGAACGCCGCGAGAGCCGGACTTCCCAGCTTCCCGGCCTATCTGAGCTCGGTGATCGACCTGGGCCGCCGCTCGCTCAAGCCCGCGCTTCCCGCACTCGGGTTCCTCTACTTCTACCGGCTCGGCATGGGCGCGTACATGGCGCTCTCGGGGTACTCCTTTCCACAGGGAAAAGACGCGCTGGGCGCGTACGGCCCGCAGCTGGCGGTCATCGCGAGCTTCCTTCCGCTTCTCGTGCTGATCTACACGCCCTTTCTTCCCCTGCAAGACAGTCTGCTCCGGGGTCAGGCCATGAGCTTTCTGAGCGCGATCCGTCGCACGCTCGAGGAATCGGTGGACTTCCTGCTCTCGGGCATCGTGCAGGCGCTGGTCCTGTTCGTTCCCTTCGTCCTGATCTGCGTCGTGGCGGGTGCGCTCTTGCCCTCGGGGGACAGCGGCGCGGTGAATTCGTCGCGCATGATCTTCCTGGCGTTCACGCTGCTCGCCGTCTTCGGATGGACGATGCTCGCGACCTTCTTCATGATGTTCGCGACCCCGGCCGTGGTGCTCGACGGCGAAGGGCCGGTCCAGTCGCTGCGCACCAGCGTCCAGCTGGTGTCGAGGAATCTGGGAGGCATCCTGGGAAGGCTTCTCGCCTTCGTGTTCCTCGCGACCGTGGCCTACGTCTTTGCCACGTTCCCGGCCTCGATCCTGGGCGCGGTCGAGCGGACCGCGGAGGTCACTTCGGTCCCGATCAAGATCGCCGGCGTGGTCTGGACGAGCGCCGCGGATACGTTGTTCTTCCCCTTCTGGGTCGCGGCGCTGATGGTGCTCTACCGGTCGATGCGGCCCGCGGCCGGGGAAACCCGGGCCCAGGCACCGATCGAGCTCGGTGACGAATACCGCCCCGCGACCGCGGCGCGCGCCCCCTTCGAGTAGCGCCGTGGCTTTGCCCGCCGTCGTCCATTCGAACGGTTATTTCGCCGACATCGGCCTGCACGTCTTCCCGATGCGGAAATTCCGCCTCATCCGTGAGGAGGTCGTCCGGCGCGGCGTTCTCGCCGACACGGACCTCCTGGCTCCGGTGCCCGCCACCGTCGAGCAGGTGCTCCGCGTGCACGATCGCGCCTACGTGGACAAGCTCCTCCAGGGACGTCTCTCCGTGCTGGAGGAAGCGGTGCTCGAGCTTCCCTACTCCAAGCAGCTCGTGGATGCCTCCTTCCTCTGCGCCGGCGGGAGCATTCTCGCGGCGCGCGAGGCGCGAACGCGCGGCGTCGGCATCAATCTGGGGGGCGGCTTCCATCACGCGTTTCCGGATCACGGCGAGGGGTTCTGCGTCTTCAACGACGTCGCCGTCGCAATCCGCGCGCTGCAGCACGAGGGGCGGATCCGGCGCGCCGCGGTCATCGACCTGGACGTGCATCAGGGAAATGGAACGGCCGCGATCTTCCGGGACGATCCCAGCGTCTTCACCTTCTCGATGCACGATCAGGAGAACTATCCTTCGATCAAGCCTCCGAGCGACCTCGACGTGGGCCTGGACAAGGGAACGGGCGGCGCGGAGTACCTCGCGCTTCTGGAGCGGCACGTGCCGGCGATCCTGGACCGGCATCGGCCCGATCTCGTCGCGTACGTCGCGGGCGCCGATCCGTTCGAGCAGGACCAGCTCGGGGGCCTGAAGCTCACGCGCGAGGACCTCCGCCGCCGCGATCGCATCGTCTTCGAAGCGTCCGCGTCACGCGAGATCCCGGTGGCCGCGTTCCTGGCGGGCGGTTATGCAGCGCGGCTGGAGGACACCGTGGGCATCCATGCCGACATGGTCGAGGGCGCTTTCCAGACAGCCCAGGCTTGATTTTCGCGGGCATATCCCGTATGATAGCAAGGAGTTGCCCGACCTCACCGCCAAGCCCATAGCCGTAACTCCTTCCCTCGCAGGCGAGTTGGACGCCAGGGCCGACGTGCGACTCGGCGTGGCGCTCCACTGGTTTTTCCGCGTTGGCGTGCTCATGGAATTCCTGGGGCATGGCTTGGCAGGGGTCTCGCTGAAGGAAGGGTGGATCCGGTATTTCCAGGTGTTTGGATTCGACCGGCCCACGGTGCTTACGCTCATGCCGATCGTGGGCACGATCGATATTTCCCTCGCCATTCTGGGCTTCCTCAGCCCGCGGCGCTGGGCCCTGGCGTATTGCGCCTTCTGGGGCCTCATGACCGCGGTCCTGCGACCCATCGCCGGGGAGTCGTTCTGGGAAGTTCTCGACCGCGCGGGGAATTTCGGCGGTCCGCTCGCCTTTCTCCTGCTCAGCGGTCTTCCCCGCAACCCCCGGGAGTGGTTCGAACCCATCCGCATCGGGCCGGTTTCACGTGAGACCATGAAACGCGTGGCGCTCGTGCTCCAGTGGATCACAGGGCTTGTTCTGATCGGCCACGGCGCCTACGGCGCACTACTCCAGAAACAACAGTTGCTTGACCAGTACACACGCGCCGGACTCACCTCCCTGCCGCTCCTGGGCTCTCGATTTGAGTCTTGGCTGGGCTGGGTCGAAATGGCGCTGGGGGCGGTAATCCTGGTCAAGCCTTTGCGGCCACTGCTGCTGGCCGCCTGCACCTACAAGCTCGCCACGGAACTCCTGTACCCCCTCACGGGTTATCCTCTCTACGAGTTCGTGGAGCGTGGGTTCACCTACGTGGCGCCCTTCGCGCTCTTCCTCCTGACTCCGTATCTGAACGCCACTCAGTCGAAAGGCTAACCCGTGGAACAGAGAAGCACGATCACCATCGCCTCGCTCGTCGCGCTCGCCGCTCTCATCGCGATCGCGTTCGCACCGGCCCACGCGGAGGAGAAGGCCGGAGCGGCCAAATCTCCCGCGCCGATCGAGCCCGCGGAGAAGTCGGTGAAGGGATTCATCCCTCACGAGGTGGACTCGTTCCTGATTCAGGATCTCCGGGAAGGCGGCTACGTCATCTTCTTCCGGCATGCGGTCACAAACTGGCAGCAGCGGGACGTCACCGAGGGAGACTTCCAGAACCGGGATCATCAGCGGAATCTGACCGAGGCGGGACTTGCCGAGGCGGCGATGATCGGCCAATCCCTCCGTGTGCTCCAGATTCCCATCGAGAAGGTGCTCTCGAGTCCCATGTGGCGCTGCCGCGACACGGCGCAGTTCGCGTTCGACACGTATGACACGACCGGCAATCTCTTCTGGAAGGGCCCCAAGTTCCGCGAGGCTCGGATCGCGATGCTGAGCACGCCGCCCGCCAAGGGAAAGAACCTCATTCTCATCGGACACCAGGACCAGTTCATTCCGATCGTGCCCGGCCTGAAGCGCGACCTCCTCGGGGAGGGCGATGCCCTGATCATCAAGCCCAAGGGGGAGGGGAAATTCAAGGTCGTGACGATGGTGACGCCCATGGAATGGGCCAACCTCGCCGGCGTCTCGCCCATCGACATCGATGGACAGCAGTACTACTTCGGGGATTCGACCAAAGGGAACACCGTTCAGCCCAAGAAAGGCAGCCGAGGAAGCGAATAGCGGCCGAACACGGCGCAAAGAAGAAGGGCGGGACCGTGAAGGCCCCGCCCTTTTGTGTGCCTTCCGCGGCAATCGCCGCGGCCTAGAACTCTAGTACATGTCCTCGTAACCGCCACCGCCGCCGCCATGCTGCCCGGCGGGCGCGGCCTTCTTCTTCTCGGGAATCTCGACGACCAGGGCCTCGGTGGTGAGGAGGAGCGCAGCCACCGACGCGGCGTTCTGCAGGGCTGACCGCGTCACCTTGGTCGGATCCACCACGCCCGCCTCGAAGAGGTCCTCGAACTTCTCCGACTCCACGTTGAAGCCGACCGTGTCCTTCTCCTTCTTGGCCTGCTCCACGACCACCGAGCCTTCCAGCCCGGCGTTGTTGACAATTTGCCGGAGTGGCTCCTCGAGCGAGCGCTTCACGATGTTCGCGCCGATGAGCTCGTCTCCTTCCAGCTTCAGCTTGTCGATCGACGGGATGCAGCGGATCAGAGCCACGCCGCCCCCCGGAACGATTCCTTCCTCGACCGCCGCGCGCGTGGCATGGAGCGCATCCTCGACGCGGGCCTTCTTCTCCTTCATCTCCGTCTCGGTCGCGGCGCCCACGTTCACGACGGCAACACCGCCGGCGAGCTTCGCGAGACGCTCTTGCAGCTTCTCCTTGTCGTAGTCCGAGGTCGTGTCCTCGATCTGCTTCTTGATGAGGGCGATCCGGCCCTGGATGTCGGAGGGCTTGCCGGCGCCTTCCACGATGGTCGTCGAGTCCTTGTCCACCGTGACCCGCTTGGCGCGCCCCAGATCCTCGATCTTCACGTTCTCGAGCTTGATCCCCAGATCCTCGGTGATCAGCTTGCCCGCGGTCAGGATCGCGATGTCCTCGAGCATCGCCTTGCGGCGATCGCCGAAGCCCGGCGCCTTCACCGCGCACGCCTGCAGCGTGCCGCGGAGCTTGTTCACCACCAGCGTCGCGAGCGCCTCACCCTCGACGTCCTCCGCGATCACGAGCAGCGGCTTCCCCTTCTGCGCGACCTTCTCGAGCAGGGGAAGGAGGTCCTTCATGTTCGAGAGCTTCTTCTCGTAGATCAGGATGTAGGCGTCCTCGACGACGCATTCCATCGTTTCCTTGTCGGTGACGAAGTAGGGCGAGATGTAGCCCTTGTCGAACTGCATCCCCTCGACCAGGTCCAGTGTCGTCTCCATGGACTTCGCTTCCTCGACCGTGATCGTGCCGTCCTTGCCCACCTTGTCCATGGCGTCCGCGATGATCTTGCCGATCTCCTGGTCGCCGTTGGCCGAGATGGAGGCCACCTGCATGATCTCCTTGGGGTCCTTCACGCTCTTGGAGAGGGTCTTCAAGTGCTCGACCACGGCGCGGACCGCTTTGTCGATGCCGCGCTTGATTCCCATCGGGTTGCTGCCCGCGGTCACATTGCGGAGCCCTTCGCGGAAGATGGCTTCCGCGAGAACGGTCGCGGTCGTGGTGCCGTCGCCGGCGACGTCGGACGTCTTCGTCGCGACCTCGCGCACCATCTGGGCGCCCATGTTCTCATACCGGTCCTCGAGCTCGATCTCCTTGGCAACGGTGACGCCGTCCTTGGTAATCGTGGGCGAGCCCCACTTCTTGTCCAGAACCACGTTGCGGCCCCGCGGCCCCAGCGTGACCTTCACAGCCTTGGCCAGCGTCTGCACGCCCGCAAGCACCGCTTGGCGCGCTCTTTCGTCGAAGATGATTTCCTTTGCAGCCATTCTTGTCCCTTCTCCTTGTTTTGGCGTTTAGGCGAACCGCGGTTCAGTCAATAATCGCGAGGATTTCGGTCTCCGAGATGATGAGGAAGTCATCGCCGTCGAGCTTGATCTCGGTCCCGCCGTAGCGGCCGATCAGCACCTTGTCGCCCTTCTTCACATCCGGAGGGATGCGCTTGCCGTCTTCGAACCGGCCCGGGCCGACCGCAATGACCTCGGCCTGCTGGGGCTTCTCCTTGGCGGTGTCGGGGATGATGATTCCGCCCCGCTTCACCTCTCCCTCCTCCATGCGGCGGATGAGGATTCGATCGGACAAAGGCTTCACGTTCATCTTTGTTGCTCCTCTGGTTTCAGTGGCTGTGGATGGTGCCATGCGTTTCGATGCCCCTTTCACGTAAAGGTTTTTGGGATCGATAGTAGCTGACCAGTATAGCGGTTCCTGGAGGATTCGTACAGGCTGGCGCATCCTGCCGGGGTGCGCGGCACACCCGGCGAGCGGCTTGCGGATCAGGCCGGCTAAATCCTATAATCCCGCGGGGTTCCGCCCCATCCATGTCCAAGACTCGCCCCACTCCGAAACGCCCTCACCGGGGCCATTCCCCCGGCAGAAGGGCGCATGCCCCGGAGCCCCGAAAAGGGGCCCGCCGCTTCAAGATTCGCCCGGATTGGCTCCTTCTGGCCCTGCTCGGGCTCACCCTGGCGATCCGTCTCTGGGGAGTGCACGACCGGCTTCCCGATGCCTCCCTGGGGATCAACGTCCTCGACGATACCGTGGTCGAAGAGACCGACCGGACCACCATGGGGCGCGCCTGGACCTTGTGGCGGGGAGGCACGAAGGCCTGGGACCTGAACCCGCATACGGGGGGCTGGCCCGCGCTGAGCTTCTACCTGACTCTGGGCCTGCAGCTCGCCTACAAGCTCTACTACTCGATCGTAAACGGAGGAGTCACCTCCGCGCAATTCCAGCAGCACGTGGGCGGGCCGGGCTCGGCTCCCATGTTTCTCTTCGCGCGCGTGGTGGGCGCTTTGATCGGCACGCTCACGGTCTTTCTCACCTATCGCATCGGTGCCGCCCTCGCGGGGCGCACGGTGGGACTCCTCGCGGGGCTCTTTCTCGCGACCAACACGCTCCACATCCTCACGTCGCAGCACGTGAGCGACCCGAATCTGCTCGCGCTGCTCTTCGTCCTTCTCGCGACGCCTCCTCTCCTGCGCGTGGTCGCGGGCGGATCGGTGCGCGACTCCGTCCTGGCGGGCGCGATGATCGGCCTCGCGGGCGCGTGCAAGTACGTGCCGCTCATCCTCGGGCTCCCTCTCGCGCTCGCGAATCTCTTCCCCGTGCGGCGCATTCGCGGGCTCTGGGCGGGCATCCTGGCCGAGCTCCTGGCCCTCTTCCTGGCCACTCCGTTCCTCTTCCTGGATTGGAAACGGACGCTGATCGACATCGGCGGACAGAGACGCTCGCTCTTCTCCGATTGGGTGGGGCAGACGGTCTTTCCCATTTCGTTGCCCACCTATCTCGCCGTCTCGATTCCTCACGCCATTGGATGGCCGGCGTATCTTCTCGGCCTCGTGGGAATGGTCCTCCTCTGGAGACAGGGGCGCGTGGCGCGGGCGCTCGTCTGGATTCCCGCCATGATCGTGCTCGCGAATGGAATGCTGAAGAGTCCCCAGGAGCGCTACATCCTCGTCGCGATCCCCTATCTCCACATCGCGGCCGCCTTCGCGACCGTGCGCGCGTTCGCGTGGGTGGGCGCCCGGTTGCCGGCGCTGGGCCGGAGCCCCGTTGCGAAGAGGGCGGTTCCCATCCTCCTCGCCCTGGCCGTGGTGGCGTGGCCGCTCCCGGAGCTCTTCGCCACGCGCCACGCGTGGGCGCTTCCGGATTCCCGGCACCTTGCCCGGAGCTGGATCAGCCAGAACCTCGGTCCCGAGCACACCCTCGCCGTGGAGCTCTACGGGCCCGTCTTCCGCCCGGAAGAGCGCGCGATCGTGGTCTGGCCCTTCTTCGCGACGCAGTCCCAGCTCGCCCGCCCGGTCTTCCACGAGCAGTTCCTCGACGGCTTCGAGTATCACGTCTCCTCGGGGGAGATCTCGCGGCGGTTCGAAGGCGAGCCCGACAAGTACCCGGTGGAGAACGCCTACTACCGCTGGCTTCGCGAGCACGCCACGACGGTGTGGGAATCGGATACCAAGAACACGGCCGGGCCCCACATCGTGATCCGGCGGCTTCCCCGGAACATCAGCACGCGGGCGCAGCGCGACAGCGTCTTCCTGGCATCCATGCCGAAGCCGACGATGGTGAATCGCGTCGGGCTCTGGTGCATGGACGCGGCCAAGATGTTCACCCGCGTCCAGGACTACGCCCGGGCCGAGGAGTGGGCGAGCCGGGGACTCCGCATCCAGGTGGACACGATGGAGGGATATCTACGGAGCGAGCGGGCCGTCGCGCTCTACCGGCAGGGCAAGGCGGATTCGGCGGAGACGGAGATCCGGCTCGCGGTCGAGAAGATGCCGGAGAATCCGATGTTCCGCGTCTACCACGCCGCGATGCTGAACGAGAAGTCACGCTACAAGGAAGCTCTGGAGGAGCTGCACGCGGCGTACGAGCTCTCGAGGCACGACCCGCGGATCCACATCAACCTCGCCCAGACCCTGGGGTTGCTGGGACGCTACGAGGATGCCGTGAAGGAGCTCCTGCAAGTGCCCCGCGGAAATCCGCAGCGCGGCCTGGCGCTGCGCGACGCCGCGATCCTGGTCCTGAACCACCTCGACCGTCCCGCGGACGCGCTCCAGTATCTGCGCGAGTCGATCGAGCTGGATCCCAATCAGGAGCAGGCCGACCTGGTGCGGGCGCAGATCGCCCGCCTGGAACAGATGCAGGGCGGACACTAGGATCACCGCGGATCGGCGAAGCCGCAAAACTCCACGCGGTTCCCGTCGGGATCGCTGAAGTAGATCGAGAGCGCGTCCCAGAACGTGAACTCGACCGGCCCCTCCACCGTGAGCCCCTTCGCCTCCAGCGCCTTCTTCAGCTCCGGGATCCGGGAGCGCTCGGTTCCGAACGCGAAATGCTGCGGACCCTTCACGTGCGCGGCGCCGAAGGAGAGAGGGCCCGTGGTGATGCCGATGCGCTGGGATTTCCCCGGCGGCCCCGCCCAGAACCACGCGAACTTCTCCCCCGGCTTGTCCACGGGAAGGCCCACCACGTCGCGATAGAACGTGGCCGATCGCGCCACGTCTGCCACGACCAGGATGACCTCGGAGATGCCCAGGAGCGGCTTGCCGGCCAGTGCGCCCTTCGCGTCTTGCACGCCGAAAGGATGCGGCAGGGGAAGAGTTACGTCAACGCGTCGGCGACGTTCACTCCGTACTCTTCGGGGTTCAGGGCGGAAACGATGCCCACCGCGTAGGTATCGCTTCCCTCTTCGCGCTTGCTCACGTCCACGATCGCACCGTCCACCTTCTTCCGGTCGCGATCGGCCACGATCTTCACCTTGGGGCGGAAGATGTCGTGGCTGTTGTGCTCGGTGACCACGCCGATCTCGTTCGTGTCGAGGAGCACGACGGTTCCCGCCGGATACATCCCTACCGTGTTCACGAACGCCTTGATCAGGAGCGGATCGAACTTCTCCTTGTTGGCCACCAGCATGTGGTGGAGCGCCTCGTACGGCGTGAAGGGCGTGCGCCGGTAGGAGCGGTGCGCGGTCATGGCGTCGAAGCAGTCCGAGATCGCCACGATGCGGCTGAAGAGCGACATCGTCAGGTGGTCCTCCCCCAGCTTGGGGTAGCCGCTCAGGTCGATGTTCAGGTGGTGCTCGAAGGCCACGATCATGGCCCGCAGGGCGAGCTCGTTCAGGCCGCGAAGCTTCGAGATCATCTTCACGCCCTGGACCGGATGATCGGTCATGAGCTTCCACTCCTCGGGGGTCAGCTTGCCGGGCTTGTTCAGCACCCAGCCCGGAATGGTGGCCTTTCCGAGATCGTGCAGGATGGCCGCCACGCCCAGCTCCCCGAGCATCTTCTTGTTCAGGCCCAGCCGCTGGCCGAGCGAGATCGAGAGGATGGAGACGTTCACGCAGTGCTGGAACGTGTACTCGTCGTGGTTCTTGATCGCCGTGAGGCCGATCAGGGAGAACTCCTCGTTCAGGATGAGGTCCACGATCGACTGGACGGCGCGTTTGGCCTTGCGAAGATCGATGGGCCGCTTGTCGCGCCCGCTCAGCATCACCGTCTTCGTCGCCTCGATGGCGCGATAGAACGTTCGCTTCGCCACCTTGCGGGAATCGCGCGCTTCCTCGACGTTGATGGCTCCCGTCTGGGGCACCACGGTCCGGAGCGGGACCAGGTGCTCGACCGAGAGCTTGAGGAGCGACGCGCTGAAGCCCTCGTACGGGTCCTCCGCCTTCATGTCCACGTCCAGGAAGAGCCGGACGAACTTCTTGACCTCGGGCGGGGTGACCTTGCCGTTGAACGCAAATCCGGAAAGTCCCCGGTTCCGGAACTCGTCGATCAGGTACTGATAGCTGGCGTAGCTCGAGCCGTCGAGCTTGAGCCGGCCCTGGTTGATATAGAGGAAATCGCCCACCGCCTGGAGCTTGAACTCCCCTTCGGCCGTGTAGAGCTGCTCCACGGTCTCGATGAAGTTGACCAGCGGACCGTGGAAGGCGACGTTTCCGACGTCGTGGATCTTCGCGGTCTTGAGGAGCACGCAGAGCTGCATCGCGAGGCTCCGCCCCGAGACCAGGATGCGCTGGACCGCGGTATCCGTGAGGCCCGCGTGCGGAGCGGGGCGTGCGGCCGGGCCGGTCACGGCTTACCCTCCGCCGGCGCCTCTCCTGCCGGAGCGTCCTCGTCCATGGGTCCCTTGCCTTTCCCGAGAGCCGCGTTCCGCACCGCCTCGAGCGCGGACTCGATGGCCTTCCGGACCGGCTCGCGCTTGCTCTGGAGCTCGCGGTTCAGGACCTCGAGCGCCTTGGGCGTGCCCAGCCAGGCCAGCGCCAGAGCACCGCTGTAGCGTTCCTCCTCGTTGGGTCCGCGGAAGAGTCCCCCCTTCGTGATCATCTCGCCGAGACGCGGCACGAAGGAGTCGGACGCGCATTTTCCGAGGGCCTCGAAGAACACCCTGCGCTCGGCCTGGTCGCGCTTCGCGAAATCGGGCGCCGTGATCGCGCCCCAGAGGCTCTGGGCGGCGCGGTCGTCGCGCCGCTGGGCCAGCGTGAGCGCGGCCTGAATCCGGACACTGGCGTCCACGTCGCGGAAGGCGGACACGAGGAAGGCGCGGCTCGTGGGGCTCTCGATGTTCCCGAGGGCGCGCACGGCCTCCTTGCGGACGCGCACGTCCTCGTGATGGAGGGCGCGGTCCAGGGCCCGCTCCACGCCCTGGTGCGCGATCCGGCCCAGCACGTAGACCACGTTGCGAATGACATACCACCGCGAATCCCCGAGGCGGGATATGAGAACGTCCACGTCGTCCTTGCAGGAAATCGCAAGCGCCTCACAGAGCGCGCGGCGGTGTTTCATGTGGTTGACCTGCCCCAGGAGATCGCACACGGCTCCGGCGGCCGTGGGACCTACCTGCACCAGGAAGTTCGTGAGGAGCGCGGGGTCCAGCTCGGGATGCGCGTTCAGGATGGGCGCGAACTGCCCCAGGAAGCTGGGCCGGCCGATTTCGCGAATCACCTGCTCCGCGAGCCCGCGGAACTCACTGTGCGTCTCCGACCGCTTGGCCGCGATGGTCCGAAGGCGCGAAAGGAGCTCGTTCGCGCGCGCCAGGTCCCCTTCCTCGAGCGCCGACTCGACGAACTTCTGGAACGACGTCGCGGACTCGAGGAAGCTGGTCGGCTCGTCCTCGGAGTTCAGGATGGCGGCCACGATCTCGAGCACCTCGGTCAGGAGCGGGCGCTCCTCCTCGACCTTGATCGCCTCTGCCAGGGCCCGGGTCTCCTGCTCGCTCAATTTGAAGTGAATGCTGGCCGACTCGTCCCACGCCGCCTCGACCTTTGCCTTGGGGCTCCAGTCGTCCGAGCGGTCCACGACGGTCTCGTCCGGTCCCGCGATCGGCGCTTCCTGCTCGGCCGCGGCCGAGCTCACGGGCCAGGGAATGCCCCCGCCTTCGATCCCCTTCTCATCGTTCGGGTAGTCGGCGCCGCTCCCTTCCTCCACGATCTCGTCGATGGAGATGTGCACGTACTCGATGTGCCGGAAATCGCGCTCCCAGAGGAGCGTGACCAGGTCGTCCTGCCCCTGGCTCGGGTCGGTCGCCTTCTTCAGCACATCGAGCAAGCCGCGCAATTCCTGAGGCTCCAGCCCCTCGCGGAAGGTGATCTGGCGCACCCCGTCCGTGTAGAAGCGGAACGCCAGGGACTCCTCGCGAGCGGCGTTGTGATAGACCGAGTAGTCCTCGAAGAGGAGATCGAACTGCTGCACGTTGAGCACGATGTCCCCGATCTCTTTCAGACAGGACCAGGTCCTCGCCTCGAGATCGCTCTGGAATTTGTGCAGGGTGGGATTGTTGGGCAGGTACATCCGGCAGGCCTTGAGCGTGCGCACGAGGGCCTGGAGCCAGTCGGCCACGCGCTTCACGTCCAGGGCGAGCACCTGGTCGCCGATCCGTTCGGCCTTCTCCTCCGGGGAGGTCTTCTTCACGACGCTGGGATTGGCCATACGGGACAAACGTCGGCCCTTACGTGGCTGAACTTGACCGGATTGTGCTAGCGGCGGACGTCGATCTTGCGGGCTGAATCGCTTGCGTAGCCTTCCGTTCCGATTTTCAGGACGTGGGCCTCCCGGATCTGGTTCAGGACCCGGCGGTCATGCGTGAGCAGGATGATCTGGATATCCTTGGCCAGATCCTCCAGATGCCCGAGCAGGATTCCGCGGCGATCCTCGTCGAAGTGGGAGGTGGGGTCGTCCAGGACGAGCGGAAGTGGCTCCCGGGCCGCGAGTTCCTGCGCGAGTGAGGCGCGGAGGCAGAAGTAGAAAGCATCCCGGGTCCCATGGCTCAGGGACTCCAGGGGGACGTCGGACCTCCCGTCCAGGGTGACCCTGGGACTCAGATCGGCGTCGAGCGTCACCGCCTTGTAGCGTCCCTTCGTGATGTGCGAGAGCGACTTTCCTGCGGCCTGGGCCAGTCGGGCAACGTGCTCTTTCTGGTAATCGAGCACCGATTCGCGGAGGACCTCCAGGGCGCAGACCAGGGCGTCCCGCTGGCGCTGCTCGCGCAGGAGCGCCTCCTCCTCGTCCTCGATCGACTCCGCCAGCACTTCCAGATTCTCGGCGTCGGCGTCTCCTCCGCCGCCGGGGCGCCGCAGCAGGCGGTCCAGCGATTCCTGCTCCGCTTCGATCTTGGTCCTGAGGCCGGTCAGCTCGCGCTTCACGCGGTCCGAAGCCTCCGCGGCGCCGACCGGGTCGTCCTTGAACGGGGTCAGAAAGGGCGTCTGCCCGACGAGGAATCGCTCCTTGGCGCGGAGCGCGTTCACGGCCTCGTCGATCTCCCCAGCCTCCGCCTCGAGGCGCTCGGGGATCGGGAGCGACTGGACTACCGCCGCCTGCTCCCGGCGCTCCTGCTCCAGCTCCCGGAGCTGCTTCAGATCGGCGATGACGTTCTCGATCGGCCGCCCCTTGAGATAGGGATGCACGCGGATCTCGATGACCTCGATCTCCTGCTTCAGGGTCTTGATGTTGTCGTCCGCGACCCGGATCTTCGCCTCGGCGAGCGCCTTTCCGCGCTCCGCGTTCTGGCCGAAGACGCGCATGGCGATCATCCCCGCGGCGGCACCCAGCACCCCGCCGATGCCCGCGGCGATCGGCGACTTGGACGCAGCGTAGCCCAGGAATCCCAGGGCGGCGCCCACCGCGAGGCCCATGAGGAGAACGAGCGGGAAGGGCGGAGCGTGCGTCTCCTCTAGCCGCTTCCGCTCGGTTTCGGACCTCTCGACGTGGCGCGCGCGCTGGGCGCGGAGGATCTCGAGCCGCATGAGATCGGACTCGACCTCCTCGGGCGCGTTCGCGAGGTAGCTCAGGTTCTCCGCGACCTTGCGATCGATATCCTGTAATCGGGTGCGCGCCCTGCGCGACCGGGTCAGCTCGATCCCGATCTCCGGGCCGCGCTTCATGAGCTTCTTCTGGTCCTCGCGCAGGCGGACCAGGATCTCGAGATCGGAGAGCAGCTTCTCCTTCGCGCTACTGTCTGCCTTGAGCTCGTTGATGCGCGCCTCCGCGGCGCTCTTCTCGGCGAAATTCGACTTCAGCTCCCGGAGCACGTACTCCGAGCGGGTGAGCCGGCCGCGCAGCACTTCGAGATTCTGGAGGCGCTTCTCGATCGAGCGGACGTTGCGCTTCACGCCCGGAGCGAAGGGGTGCTCCATGGTGAGCACGTCCAGCCGGTCGACCAGCGCGTTCTGGATCTCCTGGTAGTCGGCTTCCACCGCTCCCGAGATCAGGTGGCGCAGCTCCGGGGAGATCTTCGTCTCGAGAACATTCTCCCGCACGAAGCAGGATTCCTGGAAAAGGCGCGCGTCCGTGAACCCGAACCAGCCGCGGAGGAGCGTCTCGTACTGCTCCACCTCGGGCCCGCGGCCGCGCGGGTTCGCCGTGCCCTGGAAGAGCACGGTCTCGGTCTGATCCCCCTGGGGTGCCAGCCGCTCGGCGTGAACCTCGTGGGTGCCGAAATCCCGGCGCACGCGGAACCGGCCTCCCTGGGCCTCGAAGATCACCGTGGTGCGGTATCGCGCGTTTTCCCAGGGCTTGCTGCGCTGTTCCTCCTCGTGGGAGGAAACCCCGAACAGGGTCGCCACCATGGCGGCGGCGAAGGAGGACTTCCCGGCCTCGTTCGGTCCGATGACCAGGTTCAGCCGGCGCGGCTCGAACGTGACGTCGAATCCAACTACAGGGCCAAAGCCCTCGACCGTGACGCGCTCAAACCGCATGGCGGGGATTCTGGAACTCGGCGAGCCCGAGCCGGAGCGCGAGCGTCACCGTTTCCTTTTCCTGCGAAGTCTTCGCCTTGGCGAGGCGATCCAGCGTGCGCCTCACAAACGCGCCGCGGATGGTGGCCTCGTCCTGAAACTGCCCGAGGAGGGCTTTGTCCACGAGGAAGGTCCGGTCGTCGACTTCGAGATAAAAGAAGCGGTTCCGGACCGAGGCGTCCATGCGCTCGGACTCGTACGCGAAATCCGCCGCGCCCTCCAGGCGAACCCGGACGATCTCGCGATCCCCGGCGAAGGCGGCGATCCGGTCGAGGAGGCGGCGCTCGTCGTGGATCTCGGCGCTCGTGAAATCGATCGACACCTGGGAGAGGGTTCGGGTGTTCCAGGGCTTGCGCTCCAGGGAGACGTTTCCACGAGAAAGGGTCGCCACGAGAAGGTAGCGTGCCCCGTCCTCGCCGAACTTCCTTCCCTCGAGGGTTCCGGGGTAGACCGCGACCGAGCCCCCCTCGCGCACCTCGACAAAGTTGTGGTAGTGCCCGAGTGCCAGGTAGCTGAGCCCCGAGGCCGCGATCTCCGAGCGCTCGATCGGAAGGTCCGAGGGGCGGATCTTCCACGAGGGGTTGTCTTGCAGCGCCCCGTGGAGCACGGCGACGTGATAGTCGGCCACTCCGCTCCGGGTGAATTCGCTGAGCGGACGAGCGGAGACGGCGGGATCATAGGCGATTCCGTAGAGCTGGACGGTCTCGTCCTGGATCGTGAGACGGGGTCCGGGCGAGAGCCGCGGGTTGGAGAGGAGGTGAGCCCCTTCGGGAAGGCGAAGCCTCCGGTACACCGAGCGGCGGTAGGAGTAGGCGTCGTGCGTGCCCGGGACGAGGACGACCGGAACCTTGGCCTTGGTCAGCTTCTCCAAGGAGGTCTCGACCTGGAAGACCAGCCCCTCGTCGGGATCGTGCGTGTCGAAGAGGTCGCCCGCGATCACCACGAGGTCCACGGGCTTCGCCTCGCCGGCCGCGAAATCGACCGCGCGCAGGTAGGCGCTCAGGAAATCTCGCGTCCGCTCCGGACCGTGCTCCCCCATGTTGGGAAACGCGGCCCCGAGGTGCAGGTCGGCGAGATGCAGGATCCGAACGCTCATCGATTCCCCTTCCCGGGTGCGGCAAGACGCCGGTCCATCCGGCGCAGATCCCTCAGCGCTTCACGATGCGAGCGAAATGCGATCGGCCGCGGCAGACGGTCGAGCCGGAACCAGCCCAGCTCGCTCGCGTCATCCCCGGCTTCCAGCCTTCCTCCGGTCACGCGCGCGTGATAGAGAATCAGCACCGCGCGCGTCCGCGGATCGTCGCGTCCCGCGTAGACGCCGAAGAGCTTCGTCAGCTTCACGCGAAGGCCGGTCTCCTCCAGCGCTTCACGGACGGCGGTCGTCTCGGGATGCTCGCCGTACTCCATGAAGCCCGCCGGAATCCCCCACGCGTCCCGGCGCGGCTCGTGCGCCCGGCGCGCGAGCAGGACGGCCTCTCCGCGGCGGACCAGTACCCCGCACGCGGGCACCGGGTTTCGATACGCGATGAACCCGCATCGCGCGCAGGCGCTGCGCCGCACGCCGTGCTCCGTGATCTTCCGCATCCTGCCGCCACAGACCATGCAGTAGCGGGCTTCGGGACGGGTCAGCATCACCGGAGCGCGTGCGCGTGAGGGCCGCTTCGCCCTGGCGGTCCTCTTCGTGCGCGCGGCGGTCTTCCCCGGACGGGCTTGCCCTTTCCCCTTACCCCTCATAGTCTTTCATGCAGGCTCCCCGGGATCGGACAGCGCCTGTCCTTGGGAAAATCGGCCAGTGGGTGACCTTCCTCAAGCGGAATTGAGACGCGGAATAGTCCCATGATCCCCGGCTTCGCGCGATTCCGAAAATACTCGAGCTGCCGCAAGGAAAGGACGGCGTCCTGATGGAGAGACGGAATGGGGGACTCTTGAGACGGTTGTGTGCGGAGACGGCGAACCCGAGGACGGATGAGCGCTAGTAATTCCGCTCCTCGTCCTCCTCTTCATCCTCTTCTTCTTCCTCGGATTCTTCCAGCCCGCGCTCCTCTTCGTACTCCAGCATGAAGTACTCGCGGAACGGGTCGACGAGGTCGTTGAAGGCCTTGTGCGGCGAGGAGACGCCGTATTCCCGGAGCTTGTCGCAGATTTCCCCGATCAAAGCGTCCATCCTCGCCGAGAGGTTGGTCTCCGCGATGAGACGTTCGACGAGCTCTTTGTCCTGGTCGTGGGCGGCCATGGGAATTCTCCTCGGATTGGGCTGGTGGCCCCGAGAGCGGCCTCCCGGGTCACCTCTAATTATAACAGAACACCGAGCCATTTGCGCGGTTCGGTTCCGGCCCTACGTGTGCCTAGGATCGTGGCCTACGTACCCGGGCCGCGCGCTTGACAAGCTCACAGGCTCCCTTGAGGATGCGGCCACGTGACGGAGAACCGCGAGCCACCGCCCGAGCCACCGGACGACGTCTCCGCGGAGATCCCGCTGCCCGTTCCGCCCTCCCAGGCCGCCGCCGAGGCGGCCCCCAAGGGCCCTCCTCCTCCCGGCAGGGAATCCGGACTCGCCAGAGCCGCCGGCGTCGTCTCGCTGGCCACCCTGTTGAGCCGCGCCCTCGGTCTCATCCGGGAGCAGATCTTCGCTGCCTTCTTCGGCGCGGGATTCGCGGTCGACGCCTTCCAGGTCGCCTTCCGAATACCGAATCTGCTCCGCGATCTCTTCGCCGAAGGTGCGATGAGCGCCGCGTTCGTGCCCACCCTCACGCAGGTGCAGGAGCGTCAGGGCCGCGAGGCGGCGATGCGGCTCGCCAACCTCGTGATGAACTTCCTTCTCGTGACGGTTTCCGTGGTCTGCCTGCTGGGCATCCTCTTCGCCGATCGCCTGGTGCCTTGGATGGCCCCTGGGTTCGGGCAGGTGCCGGGAAAACTCGAGCTGACCACCCAGATGACCCGGATCATGACGCCGTTCCTCCTCCTGGTTGCGCTGGCGGCCGCCGTCATGGGCGTCCTGAACACGCGCCGCGTCTTCTTCATCCCGGCCATCGCGCCGACGATGCTCAACCTGGCCCTGATCGCCTCCGGTTTCCTGATCGCGCCCTTTTGCCCCCGCTTCGGGCTCCAGCCGATCGTCGGGATGGCCTTCGGGGTGATCCTTGGAGGGCTGGGGCAGCTTTTCATTCAGGTCCCGTCGCTCTACGCCCAGGGCTTCCGCTGGAGGCCGATCTTCTCCTTCCGCGATCCAGGGGTGCTCCGGATCGTGGGGCTCATGGCGCCCGCGGCGGTCGGGCTGGCGGCGACCCAGGTGAACATCTTCGTGAACACGTTCCTGGCCTCCATGCTTCCGCAGGGGAGTGTCTCCTGGCTGAACTACGCCTATCGCCTCATGCAGCTTCCGATCGGGCTCTTCGGCGTCGCCATCGCCACGGTCACGCTGGCCGAGGTGTCGCGCCACGCGGCCCGGCGGGAGATGCCAGAGCTGAAGCGCACGATCTCCTTCTCGCTCCGGTTCGGGCTCTTCCTCACGCTGCCCGCCACGATGCTGCTGATCGCGCTCGCCCACCCGATCGTGGCGCTCCTCTACCAGCACGGCCGCTTCGGACCGAATGATTCCTGGGAAACGGCGCAGGCGCTCTGGGCGTACGCCGTTGGCCTCTCGGCCTTCTCGGCGGTGCGCGTCCTGGTCCCTGTCTACTACTCGCTGGGGATGACCCGCATTCCGGTCACGATCTCCTTCGTGACCATCACCCTGAACATTGCGCTGAACCTGGCTCTCATGGGCCCGCTCCGCCATCGCGGCCTGGCGCTGGCGACCTCGATCGCTTCCGTGGTGAACTTCGTGCTCCTCTTCGAGGTGCTGCGGCGGAAGATCGGTCCCATGGGCGGGCGGCTGCTCGTGAGATCCACCGCGAAGATCTTCCTGGCTTCCTTGCTCGCGGCGGTGGCGGCCTACGCGGCGGCCATGGGCGTGGAGCGCGCCCTGGGCCTCTCCAGCCTGACGGCGCGGGTCGCGGTCGTGGCGAGCGGAATCGCCGCGGCGACGGTCATGTACCTGGCGGCGGTGTTCGCGCTGCGGATCCAGGAAAGCGGCCCGCTCTTCGCCTTCATCGCTCGAGTAGTGGCGCCGCGGTCGGGAGGGGCGAAGCGGTAGGGCTGGACAGGGCCCGCCTCGGGCGCGAGAATCCGGCGCCATGGATCTGGTCACCCATCTGGAGCGGGAGTTCGCCCACAACGCGTGGGCCAACGAGGAGGCGCTCCGGTCCCTGCGCGGAAGCCCGCCGCCCAATGCGCTTCGATACATGTCGCACATCGTTGCCGCGGAATGGCTCTGGATCGGGCGGATCAAGGGCTGGAAGCAGGCCTTCTCGGTCTGGCCGGAGTGGACGCGGGACCAGTGCGAGGCACAGGGCGGAAAGCTTCCGCCGCTCTGGAAGGATTATCTGAAAGGGATGCGCCCTGCCGGGCTATCCCAGCAGATCTCCTACGTCAATTCGAAGGGGGAGAGCTGGACGAACTCGGTCGGCGACATCCTGAGCCACGTTCTCCTCCACTCTTCGTATCACCGGGGTCAGATCGCCACCGACTTGCGAGCCGCGGGGCTGGAGCCCGCTTACACGGACTTTATCCATGCTGTTCGAGAGGGGTTGGTTCGGTAGGTACCAATAAACGAGGGAGCGATGTTTCCCCGCAAAATCCTACGGAAAAATTTTGCTGGGGAAACATCGCTCCCTCGTTTTTAACCACCTACCGTCCCCCTGTCAGATCAACAAGGAGCCTGTCCGGATCAGGTGAGCCAGCTTCGCTCGCTGATCCGCGTTCAGGACGGCGTGCATCCGTGCCATCGCGCGGGAGACCGCGATCTGTAGATTTTCCGCGCTTTTCGTCCGAAGGGACGTGGCTGCCTTGGACTTCGCCTCATCGAACGTTTCCCCCTGGACCGCCTCGGCAAAGGCGGTGAGGGCGCGGCGGTCGTCCACCGCCGCTTGAGCGCGCTCGGTCTTGAGCTCGTCCAGGATCTTCGCGAGCTCCGCGACCTGCGTCTCATCCAGGCCCAGCCGGAACGCCAGGAACCGGAGCGGTCTCCGGACTCCGAATGCGCCTCCGCCAAATCCAGCCTGGAATTCCGCGCCAGATCCATAAGTTGCTTCCGGCGCCTCGCTGCGGACGAAGCTTCCGCAGCCCGCGTACTCGCCACGGTGGGATCCATGGCGTCCGTGCTTCCACCAATGCACCATCGCTGGTCGCATCGTGTCCTCCTCTCGCCGGGGCGAGTCGCTCCCGGCGGATCGATTCCGTGGGCACCACGCCTCACGGATGCCCCTTAGATTAGTGCTCTCGCGTCGCGGGTGCAGCTTCTATCATGCGCGCCATGAGCCGGCCCGGTATCCGCCTCGTCTGCCTCGACATCGACGGGACCCTTACGGACGGCGTTCTCGGTCCGCCGATCCCCGGGACTGCCGAGGCGGTGCGTCAGATCCGGAAAAGGGTTCCGGTGAGGCTCGTGACCAACACCACGAGCGTTCCGCAACGGGTCCTGGCGGAGGATTTGAAGCGGAAAGGCTTCCTGGACGACCTCAGGGAGCTCGTGACCCCCGTCACGGTGGCGAGCCGCGTGCTGCCCGGGCGCGGGCATGCATGCGGGATGCTCTTTGCCGAGCCCGGAGCGCGCGAGGACTTCCGCTGGTTCGTGGAAGATCCCCAGGGGCCGGCCATCCTGCTCGCGACCGAGGGGCATTCGCTCCGCATCGCCGATCTCCAGCCCGCGTTCCGGCGCCTCTTCGAGGGCGCGGCCTTCTATGCACTGCAGCGCAACCGACATTTCCGGAAGCAGGGCGAGATGGTCACGGATCTCGGCCCGGTCGCGGCGTTTCTGACCTACGCGTCGGGACGCGAGGCGGAAAATCTGGGCAAGCCCTCGCCCCTCCTCTTCGACTCCGTGGCGGAAGACGCGGGCGTACGCCGCGCGGAGATCGTCATGGTGGGGGATGACGCCGAATTCGACGTCTCGGCGAGCGTCGCGCTCGAGATGAAGGGCATTCTCGTGCGCACCGGGAAATTTCGTCCCGAAGATGAGACCCGGTTCAAGCCAGAACCGACAGCCGTGGTCGACAGCGTCGCCGATCTTCCGGATTGGCTTGAAAGTTGATGGATAGACTCACGAATCCCTGCGTGAATCTACCCGAGCCTTTGGCGCGTGTGTGTTCCGAACCAGGCATCGCAGGCGAACCTCTCCTGATCGCAGGAGATTACGAAGACCGTGTGCACTGAATCGCGAAGGTCGGCATGCATCACGGACCTTTCTTGTCGGATAGGAGAACGGTTGGTGCCGGTGAGGCGTTCCCGCCGTCAAGAGTTCCCGTGAGCCGCGCGCTCGCGCGTACTCGATCGGACGAGAGAGTGGTTCGTTTGGTTCACTCGCGCCGCGCGCGATCGTGTCGCGCCTCGCGCGAGAAAATTTTTTCGGTGATTCGTTTTTGTCTCTTCCCTTTCACCATCATCAACGTGTATTCATCTGTACGTCACACGTCATCGTACTCCGACGCGGTGGAATGAACGTTAGGTGTCCCCCTCCGAAACGATGCGTGGGGATCCTTCGTGTCTCGACCGCGGGGTAGACGCCGCGCTGGGCCGGGTGGAGCGGGAGGATGTGGTGGCAGTGGTGAATGTCCAGCGCGGCGTCCTCTCGAAGCGCACCGAACTTCAGTTCTAGGTCCATGCCGCACGCATCGTACGCTCCCGTGCTAGATTCGATCGAGATGAACGAGACGGGCGTTCCCATCGAGCGGCCCAGGGTCCAGGCGCTCGACGCGATCCTGGGCAAGCCGTTCCGCGTCCTGGATGACGGCCTGGTGCGCGTTGTGGACTACATGGGCTCCGACGAGTCGATCGTGCAGGCCGCGCGCGTTTCCTACGGCGCGGGCACGAAGCGAATTCACGAGGACCGCGGCCTGATCCGCTACCTCATGCGGCATCGCCATACCACTCCCTTCGAGATGTGCGAGATCAAGCTTCACGTTCGCGTTCCCATGGACGCTTGGCGGCAGTGGATCCGGCATCGCACGGCCTCCATTAACGAGTACTCCACCCGCTATTCGGTGGCGATCGATTCAGCGCAGAAAACGCCCCCGGAGGCCTGGCGAATACAGTCGAAAAGGAACAAGCAGGGGAGCGACGAGTACCTCGACCAGGGCGCCGGCACCAAGCTCTCGGAGAAAGAGGCTCAGCTTCAGGAGTCGGCGCGAAAGCTCTACGAGGAGCGGCTGGCCGCGGGCGTCTCGCGCGAACAAGCGCGCAAGGACCTGCCCCTTTCCACCTACACCGAGGCTTACTGGAAGACCAACCTCCACAATCTGCTTCATTTCCTGAGGCTCCGCATGGATCCGCACGCTCAGGAAGAGATCCGGGCCTACGCCGAGCTGATCGGAAACGAGATCGTGAACCGGTGGTGCCCGATCACCTGGGAAGCGTTCCTGGACTACTCCATGAACGCCCTGGAGCTCTCCCAGACCGAGTGGCAGATCATCGCGGCCGTGACCACATCCGATTCGGCGGGCGCCCTGGCGATCGCGAAGAAGGCGGGCATGCTGAACCAGGTGGATGGAACGCTGGCGAAGAATCGGGAGCGCGACGAGCTGGAGGCGAAGCTGCGGCAGCTCAACCTCGCGGTGCCCTGGGCCTAGGTTAGTTCGAAGGGGTTACTGCGCCCTGCTCCTGGGTCGCCTTCATGTACTCCTGGGGCGTCCCCTTTTCGTACCACCTCGTGCTGACGTACTTGGCGTAGATCATGAAATTGTCGGGCGGGATGTAGCCGGGAGCGCCGCCGATGATGTCGGCGTCCGGCTTGAGGAAGTACGTGGTCGGAAATCCCGTCACACCCACTTTGCGGGCGAACGTCTTCTCCGACATCGCCTCCCCCTTGTAGTGAAGCTCTGCCGAGGACTCGCCGTTCACTTTCGCCAGCACGAAATTCTCCGTCAGGTATTCGGCGACTTCCTTGTTCCCGTAGGTCTGACGATCCATCACTTTGCACCAGCCGCACCAGGTCGTGTAGACGTCCACGATCAGGTGCTTGTTCTCCTTCTTCGCCTTCTCCGTGGCCGCATCGAACGCGAGCCAGGGGAGCTTTTTCTCTCCGGGCGCGGGCTTGTCGGAGCGATTGAGTGAGCCCGAAGGGCCCGAGATTGCGAGAGGCGCTGTGAGGAGACTGAGTCCGAGAGCGATCAGGACCGTAGTGCGGACCGGGAATCTCATCGAGGCTAAGTCCTTTTGCTAGGCTGAGTTGGGCTGACAGGTGCCGGGTAGGAACGTCGACACCCAGCCGAGAAATGATACCAGCAGGCAGTACCCCGCCACAATCTCGAATTCTTCAGCTCGATGGCGACTCCCGGGCCCCCGCGGGCGAGGGGTCGCGCGCCACCACCGACCTCCACGCGATCACGCTCGCGACGACCGCGAAGCCGAGAGAGGTCCACGGGATCGAGGCAAGCCCGGCGCGATCCGCCAGGAGCCCGCCGATCAGGGGACCCACGATCGTGGCGAGCGCATACGTGCCGTTCAGGACCCCAAGCCCTCCGCCACGCTGCGCGGCCGTCGAGTGCTGCGCCGCGAGCGTGCTCGCGCTCACGTTGACCATGCCGTAGAGCGGCATCGCGAAGAGCGTCGCCGCCGCGATGGGGCTGCGCGTCACCGCCATCCCCAGGTACATGACGATGTAGAGGGTCGTCCCCACGGCCAGGACCCGCTCTCCGCCGAACCGGCGCACCAGAGGGCCCACCGCGGGCATGAGCGCAATCCCCAGGAGGGAAGAGGCGCCGAGGGCCAGGCCAAGGGTGCGCAGGCTGGCGTGGAGATGCTCTACGAAGAAGACCGAGAAGAATCCCCATGTGATGTAGTTCCCGGCGACCAGGAAGAAAATCATCACGCACACCCGGAGCAGTCTTGGGTTTTCGTAAAGGGAGGCGAGATCCTGGATCACGCCCTGGAGCCAGCCGCGGCTCTGCCGCACTGCGGGCGGGCGGCGGAAATCGCGGAGCGCCACGCCGACGAGGATCGTGTGCGCCGCGAGGAGGGCGGCCGCGATCCAGAGCGCCGCGCGGAACCCGGTTCCGATCTCGCGATCGAGAAGGCGGGAGCCGCCCAGGCTCCCCAGAAACCACCCGACGCTCTGCGACATGAGCAGGTAGGCAAGCGCGTGCTCGCGGCGGTCCGGCCGCGCGAGCGTCACGTAGGTCTTGAGCGACGGAGCGAGCGTTCCGTAGAGGAGCGAGGCGAACCCGGCCCAGACGAGAAGGAGCGGAGCGCTCCGGAACGCGGGGTAGCCGGCGAGCGCCAGGACATAGCCCAAGAGCCCGACCAAGAGGAACGGCTTCAGCCTGCCGCTCACGTCCGAGAGCCCGCCCCAGAAGTTGCTGGCGATGAAGGTGCCGAGCGCGGGAACGGCGACCACCGCCCCCACGATCAGGAAATGGGATTCCCCGAGCGTCTTCCGGACGTACAGCGGCAGAAAGCCTTGGATGAGCGTGAGCGAGAGGCCTTCGAGGAGCGCCGCGGCCCGGATGAGGAAGAGCATGAGCACCCGAACCTAGCACGCGTGAACGGGGTAGTCCAAGTAGGCCCCGCCACAAAGGGGGAGGTCTGCTAGTATCGCGGCTGGCCCCAGATGGGCCATCTCCCTGGAAGCTCGCCGAACTTGGAAGCCCGCGTCGCCGGGCGGAGGTTCTTACCCATGAGCCGTACCTACTCCAGAATGCCGCGCGGGTTGTTCGCCTCGCTGGCCGTGCTTGCCGGGGCAGCCGCCCTCTTCGCGATGTCGATCACCGGATGCTCCGGGAAAGCCGACGGGACCGCGAACGCGCAGGCCGACGCCCAGAAGCCGCCCGAGGTCCAGATCCCCTTCAAGATCGGGATCATGACCGGGACGGTATCTCAGGGTGAGGACGAGTTCCGCGCCGGGCAGATGGTCATTCAGAAGTACGGCCAGGATCAGGTGAAGATGGTCACCTACCCCGACAATTTCATGCAGGAGCAGGAGACCGTCATCGCGCAGCTCGTGGGCCTCGCCTCCGATCCGGACGTGAAGGTCATCGTGGTCGGGCAGGCGATTCCCGGAACGGTGGCCGCGGTCCGGAAGATCCGCGAGAAGCGCCCCGATATCCTGATCGGGATGGTCGAGGCGCACGAGGATCCGGATATCGTGAACCAGACGGCCGACATCTCCATCCAGCCGGACCAGCTGGCTCGCGGCCGCACCATCATCGCGGTCGCGAAGAAGATGGGCGTGACGGATCTCGTCCACTATTCTTTCCCGCGCCACATGTCGATGGAGCTCCTCGCGCGGCGCCGGGACATCATGAAGTCAGCCGCCGCCGCGAACGGCATCAAGTTCCATTTCGTGACCGCGCCCGATCCCATGGGCGAGGGCGGCCTTCCGGCGACGCAGCAGTTCGTGATGGAGGACGTTCCGAGGGAGCTCCGGCAGTACGGCCCCAAGACGGCGTTCTTCTCGACCAACTGCGGCATGATGGATCCGATGATCCGGACGGTCCTGAACAACGGCGGCTACGTGCCCGAGCAGTGCTGTCCTTCCCCGACGCATGGGTATCCGACGGCGCTCGGGATCGCGATTCCGCCGGACAAGGCGGGGGACTTCGCCTACATCAATGCCGAGAACAAGAAGGTCATCGCGGAGCACCACATGACGGGGCACTTCGCGACGTGGCCCGTGCCCGAGGTGATGCTCTCGATCCGGGCGATCACCGATCTCCTGGTGGACGCGACGATGAAGAAGGCGGACTACAAGGACGAGGCGCAGGTGAAGGCGTCCATGGAGTCGCACGCGGGAGTGCCGATCACGCTGACGAAGTACGATGAGAAGAAGGGGAACAGCTACCTGTTCTTGGTGTCCAACATCTACTACTAGTCCTGATGTAGCAGATCGCGGGGCTGAGGAGGTTTTGGAGACCTGCCTCCCACCAGGGTTACCGAGCTAGTCGACCGCTTTGGAGGCGACGGCTTTTTCGGGCCGGTATCCTGGTGGTGCCCCGCAAACCCCACATTCACACCGCCTAACTCCCCAGTCAAGGTTTTTCTCCGAACGCTAGCCATTTGCGGGCATTTGTCAGCATAGTGGTATTAACATATTGTTATATAATAAGTTATACATGGACAAATTGAGGCTAGGATAGCTGCATCGCGGGTCGATTGCCACAGCTGGACAAATTCCAGTAGAACACGGGCTAAAAGTGGGTTACGGTCCTATCGGTGCATTTGAACAAGCTTCGCAGACACAAGTCACAGGAGGGAGAAGAATGGACAGTAACGCTGAGCAATCACCTACTACGCAAAAGCCCGCTAGGAGCCGAAGTCCCAATTATCCAGCTCTCAATTTGCCTGAGGCCATTGATCGGGCTGGTCAATTCGAACGCGCTGCGGGTAGGAAGCCTGTCGCATACGACGTGGCAGCGCAGTACCTGGGCCTGAGCCCTAGAAGTGGAACGGGCATTCGGGTCATGGCCGCTTTGATTAGTTTTGGCATTCTCTCTGATACCGGTAGCGGCTCCAACCGCACGGTCTCCCTGACCGATCTCGGACGCCGGCTAGTGATGCCTTCGGACAACCGGGAGGAGGACGAGGCTCGGCGAGAGGCGGCGCTGCGGCCCAGAGTTCACGCTGAAGTCTTTGAGAGATGGAAAGGGAAGCTACCGGATGACGAGACCCTACGGCGTTTTCTCAGGCTGGAGAAGGGTTTCACGCACGACGCGATAAATCCGTTCATTCAAGAACTGCGGGACACTTTCGACTGCGCGCGGCTCCTGAGCGATAATGCAGAGGACGCTTCACCTATGGAAGCCCCAGAAAGGGGCCTTCCCAGCCGAACTGGGCTCGATACTGGGCTAATCAGCCCTATTCCCCCGCTTCCTGGTTCACAGCACTTACGAGACCTAAGCATCCCTTTGGCAAGCGGAGGCACAGCAATCGTGCGCGCACCATTTCCGTTGAGCGCACGCGATCTCGATCTGGTAATCGCCTTTCTTCACACGTACAAGAGGGTCTCTGAATCACACGCAGCTGGAGAAGCTGATCAGGAGCCGACTGACTCAGACCCGAACATAGGCTGAGAAATGGATACTGGCGCACCCGCTCTCGAGCTTCGCTCGATCATCAAAGAGTATGAGCAGAACCGCGTGCTCAAGGGAGTCTCCCTCGACGTCCGCAAGGGCGAGATCCACGCCCTCGTCGGAGAGAACGGCGCGGGCAAATCCACCCTCATGAACATCCTCTTCGGGATGCCGGTCATCTGGGAAACCGGCGGCTACGAGGGAGAAGTCCTCCTCACGGGCGCACCCGTGCGATTCCATTCGCCGGCCGAGGCGATGGAAGCGGGCATCGGGATGGTGCACCAGGAATTCATGCTCCTTCCCGGCTTCCGCGTCGCGGAAAACATCAAGCTGAACCGCGAGCCCACGCGGCCCAACCCCGCTTCGGCCATTCTCGGCAGCAAGCTAGAATCGCTCGACATACCGAAGATGCGCGCCGACGCGAGGCGAGCCCTCGACGCCGTGGGACTGGGGATCGATGAGTGGATCCGGGTCGCGGGCCTCCCCGTCGGACACATGCAGTTCATCGAGATCGCGCGCGAGGTGGACAAGGAACGGCTCAAGCTCCTCATCTTCGACGAGCCCACCGCGGTCCTCACCGAAGGCGACGCGGAGAAGCTCCTCGACATCATGCGGGGCCTCGCGTCCAAGGGGCACGCGATTCTCTTCATCACGCATCGCCTCGACGAGGTGCTCGCGGTGGCGGACCGGATCACGGTGCTCCGCGACGGCGAGGTCGTGGGCACTCCTGATCCGAAGACCACGACGGTCGTCCGGATCGCGGAGCTGATGGTGGGGCGCCCGGCCGCCGTCAAGGCCGCGCGCCGCTTCTTCGCGCCGACCACGGAGCCCGCCATGGGGATCGAGAGCCTGAGCGTGGACATGCCGGGAGAGCGCGTGGACGACGTCACGCTCGCCGTCCGGCGCGGCGAGATCCTGGGCATCGGCGGGCTGGCGGGGCATGGGAAGCTGGGAATCGCGAACGGCGTCATGGGACTCTATCCCGCGTGGGGCCGCGTGATCTTTGGCGAGAAGCTTTTTCCACTCAATGAACCGCGCGAGGCGCTGCAGCGCGGGTTGGCCTTCGTCTCCGAGGACCGCCGCGGCGTGGGCCTTCTCCCCGAGGAATCGATCGAGCTGAACATCGCGCTCTCCGCGCTGGAGGCGCAGGGGCGCTTCCTCCATCCATCGCCGATCCCGGCCCTCCAGCTTCTCAACCACCGCGCCATGCGCGCCCACGCGCTCGAGATGATCAAGGCACTCGACATCCGCACCACCGGTCCCTCGCAACAGGTCCGCAGGCTCTCGGGAGGCAATCAGCAGAAGGTCTGCGTCGCTCGGGCGATGACCCTCCGGCCCAAGCTCCTCTTTGTGTCCGAGCCCACGCGCGGCATCGACGTGGGGGCGAAGCAGCTCGTGCTCGAGGTCCTCGCGGCGCTGAACCGCGAGCAGGAGGTGACGCTGGTCGTGACGTCCTCCGAGCTCGCGGAGCTTCGCGCGATCTGCGACCGCGTGGCGATCGTCTACCGAGGCAAGATCGCGGCGATCCTCCCTCCCGATGCGCCCGACGCGGCCTTCGGCCTCGCGATGGCCGGCGAGTCAGCCCAGGCCGCTTGAGATTTCCCGGCCCCCTCCGCGAGTTTGGAATTCCGCGGCTCCTCATCGCGGTGTTCCTGGTCGTTCTATTCGCCGTGGCCGTCGCCACGCACATGGATCTCCAGGGCCTCATCTCCGATTCCATCGTGCGCGTGGGCCGGAATGGAATTCTGGTACTGGCGCTCCTCCCGGCGATCCAGGGGGGCATCGGACTCAATTTCGGGCTGCCGCTCGGAATCATCTGTGGGCTGGTCGGCGCCGTGATCTCCCTGAACGCCGGCGTGCACGGAATCTGGGGAATCGCCATGGCCACGGGCATCGGCGTGGCGCTCGCGATCCCCGTGGGCGCGGGCTACGGCTGGCTCCTGAATCGCACGCGCGGGCAGGAGATGATGGTCGGGACCTATCTCGGATTCGCGATCGTCTCGATGATGTCGGTCTTCTGGCTCCTGGCGCCTGTCAGGAACCCCGCCCTGGTGTGGGCGATCGGCGGCCGCGGGCTCCGCACGACCCGGAGCCTGGGAGGCATCTACGACAAGGTGCTCGACCGCTGGCTGGCGTTCACCGTCGCGGGCGTCCGGGTTCCGGGGGGTACCCTGGTCGTCTTCTTCGGGCTCTGCTTCCTGGTCTGGCTCTTCTTCCGGACGCGGATGGGAATCACCATCGCCGCCGCGCGCTCCAGCACCAAGTTCGCGCGAGCCGCCGGGATCTCCGACGAGCGCACGCGCGTGCAGGCCACGGTGCTCTCCACGGTGCTCGCGGCGATCGGGATCGTGATCTTCAGCCAGAGCTACGGCTTCGTGCAGCTCTACACGGCGCCGCTCCTCATGGCGTTTCCCGCGATCGCGTGCATCCTGATCGGCGGCGCGACCGTGACGCGCGCCACGATCGGCCACGTCATCGTGGGCACGCTCCTCTTCCAGTCCATCCTGACGGTGGCGCTCCCGGTCACGAGCCAGGTGATCCAGGGCGACATCTCGGAAACCGCCCGGCTCATCATCCAGAACGGCATGATCCTCTACGCGCTCACGCGCGTGGGGAGGACGTGATGAGAGGAGCGCGGATTCTCCGCCACCTCGTCCCCCTGCTCTTCGCCGCGCTCTGCATCTTCGGCATCGTCGTCGCCAAGATCACGGCGCCGTTTCTTATCAGCGAGATGCTGGTGCGCATGAGCCGGAACTCGGTTCTCGTGCTCGCGCTCCTGATTCCCATCCTCGCCGGGCTGGGGCTGAATTTCGGGATCGTGATCGGCGCCATGGCGGGCCAGATCGGAGCGATCCTGATCGTGAAGTGGGGAATTCCCGGTATCGGCGGATTCGCTCTGGCGTGGCTTCTCGCCACCCCCGTCGCCGTGCTCCTGGGAATCGCGACGGGCACGCTCTTCAACCGTGCGAAGGGGCGAGAGATGGTGACCGGGCTCATCGCGGGATTCTTCGCGAACGGGCTCTATCAGCTCCTGTTTCTCTTCGCGGTGGGATCCATCATTCCGTTCCACAGCCCGTCGATGGTGCTTCCGCAGGGATACGGGCTCCGGAACACGGTGGACCTGAGCACCATCCAGTACGCGATCGACGATCTCATCAAGCTACGCTACCGGCTTCAAGGGGTGGAAATCCGGGTCCCGGTCGTCACGTACCTCATCATCGCCGGGTTCTGCTTCCTGACCCTGTTCTTTTTCCGCACGCGCCTCGGGCAGCAGTTCCGCGCCATGGGCCAGGACCCGCACGTCGCGGCCATCGCGGGAATCCCGGTGGAGCGAAACCGAATCGTGGCGACGGTTCTCTCCACGGTCATGGCGGCCTGGGGGCAGCTTCTCTTTCTCCAGAACATCGGCACCCTGAACACCTACAGCTCGCACGAGCAGGTGGGCATGTTCGCGATCGCGGCACTGCTGGTCTCGGGCGCGACGGTGTCGCAGGCGACCGTGGGGCAGGCGCTTCTGGGCACGGTGCTCTTCCACACCCTCTTCGTGGTCTCCCCGCTGGCGGGGAAGGCCCTCGCGGGGGACGCCCAGATCGGCGAGTACTTCCGCGTCTTCGTGGCCTACGCCGTGATCACCGTGGCGCTGGTCCTCCACGCTTGGCAGTCCGCCCGCGCCGCGCGCGAAGCCCGCAGAGAGACCCGCTAGACTTTCGCTATTCCGCCCCGACCATTCTCAGGAGCTTCTGGAACCTTGGATCCGAGCGGATGGGTTTCCAGCGAGGGGAAACCTTGAGCCAGATCAAGGCGCGATCGTGGGACTGGGCGGCACGGTCGAGGTGCTGGAACGCGCGATCGAAATCGCCCAGAGCCACGTGGACGGCCGCGACGCCGTACTTCGAGACGTATTTCTTCTTCCCGATCTCCTCGAGCTCCGAGAGCATCCTCAGCGCTTCGTCGCGATGGCCGGCCAGCGCGTGTGTGTGGGCCAGCGCCGTGACGGAATAGGTCGCGCCTCCGGTCAGACGCCTCGTCTTCTCGAAGGCTGCGAACGCCTCCTCCAGCTTCCCCTGTTCCTCGTAGATGCCGCCGATCTGCCGCTGGGCGGGCACGTAGTCCGGATCCGTCGCGAGAATCTTCTCGATATGCGCGACCGCCTCTTCGAATCGCCCGGCATAGAGTAGATACCCTCCCACGTCGGCGTTCATCACGAGCGAGAGCGGATCCAAGGACTGCGCCACGGCGATCTCGGCCATCCCCTCCTCGAAGTGCGCCAGCGAGACCAGATGGTCCGCATACCAGTGGTGAGCGGTCGCGTAATTCGGGTTGAGCGCAATCGCGCGGCGGTAATCGCGCTCCGCGCCCTCGCGGTCCCACTCGAAGCTACCCTCCACGGTCGCGAGCGATGTGTACGCCTCGGCCGAGCCCGGATCGATCTCCAGCCCGCGCAGGGCCGCCGCCTTCGCCTTGGGATAGATCGACATCGAGTCCGCGAGACTGAAATTCCCGAGGGTGATGTAGTAGTCCGCGAGTCCCGCATAGGCCGGCGCGTAGGTGGGATCGATCTCGATCGCCTCCTGGAAGAAGCGGACGGCCTTGGCGAGACCCTCCTCCGAGCGCTTCTCCCAGTGATAGCGCCCCTTGAGATACGCGTGGAAGGCGTCGGGATTGATCGCGCCGCGGCGAGCCATCCCCGCCTCCTCCTGCGGCGTGATGGTGACCTGGATCTCCGACGCGATCGCCTTCGCGACCTCGCTCTGAAGCACGAGGATGTCCCCGACGTCGCGCTCGTAGGTCTCGGCCCAGAGGTGACGGTCCGTCGCGGTGTCCACGAGGAGGGCCGTGATCCGGACGCGGTTCCCCGAGCGGAGCACCGAGCCCTCGACGATCGCGCTCACGTCGAGGGCGCGGGCGATGTCCCGGAGCGCCGCATGCGCGCCCTTGTACCGCATCACCGACGTCCGCGAGATGACGCGCAACGAGCGGATCTTCGCCAGGCCCGCGATCAGCGCTTCCGTCATGCCGTCCGCGAAATAATCCTGCTCGGGATCACCGGAGAGGTTCTCGAGCGGAAGCACCGCGACCGAATCGATGCGCCTTCGATCCTGGGCGCGCTCGCTCTCATCGCGCGCAAAGGAGGCGGGCCCCGACGAGCACACGCGCCCGAGGTCCACGTTCAGCTCGCCCGCGGAGCGGTACCGGCGCGCGGGACTCTTCTCGAGGAGGCGCAGGACGATCCGATCGGTGAGAGGCGAGAGCGCCGGGGTCCACCGGGACGGCGGGATGGGATCCCGGTGACAGATCGCGTCGATGAGCGCGGGGGCGAGCGATTCCTCGAAGGGGAGCCTGCCGGCCATCATCTCGTAGAGCACGACGCCGAGGGAGTAGAGATCGGTCCTCGCATCGGTCTCGCCCCGCAGAAGCTGCTCGGGCGCCATGTAGGGGAGCGTGCCGGAGACCAGGTTCTCTCCCGTAAAGGCCGCGGTCTCGGCGCTCTGGGCCACGGGCCCACGCAGTGTCGCCAGCCCGAAGTCCAGCACCTTCACCCATCCCTTCGGCGTGACCAGGACGTTCTCCGACTTGAGGTCCCCGTGGACGATCCCTTGCTCGTGGGCCTCCTCGAGCGCCTCGACGATCTGGCATGCGATCGCGGCGGCCTCCGACTCGGGAAGACGCCCGGCCGCGATCATCTGCGCCACCGTCCGGCCCGGGATGTATTCCATGACGAGGAAGTCCACGCCTTCCTCGCGGTCCAGGTCGTAGATCGTGGCGATGTGGGGATGGTTGAGGCGCGAGAGGGCCAGCGCCTCGCGCCGAAACCGCTCGCGAGCCCCCTCGTCCGAGAGCGCTCCCGCCGGGAGCACCTTCAGCGCCACGTCCCTTCCCAGGCGCTCATCGCGGGCGCGATGCACCACACCCATGCCCCCGGCGGCGATCTGCTCGACGATGCGGTAATGCGATAGCGTTCTTCCGATCATGACCGTCACTATAGCCCGGAATTGGGGTACCATTCGACCTCCCATGCCCTTTTCGATCGAAGGCGCCGACCTCATCACGATCGGGCTCCTGGTGCTGCTGGAAGCAGCGCTGAGCGCGGACAACGCCCTGGTCCTGGCCGTGCTGGTGCTCCCGCTTCCGAAGCGCCAGCAGAAGAAGGCGCTCCAGTACGGCATCGTCGGCGCGTTCGCGTTCCGGATCCTCGCCACGGTCTTCGCCGTGCAGCTCATCCATCTGGACTGGATCAAGCTGATCGGAGGGCTCTATCTCCTCTACCTTCCCATCAAGCACTTCTCGCATCACGGATCCGAAGGGAGCGGCGCGCATCCTCTCGCGAAGACCCTGTTCGGGCTCTCCCTCTTCTGGACGACGGTCGTCCGCGTGGAAGGAACCGACATCGTGTTCGCGATCGACTCCATCCTGGTCGCGGTCGGAATGTCCCGGAAGCTCTGGGTCGTCCTTACGGGAGGCCTTCTGGGGATCGTCGCGATGCGCCTTCTGATCGGACAGATGCTCTCGCTCGTTGGCCGCTACCCCGCGATCGTGGACGGGGCCTACGTGATCGTCGCGTGGGTCGGCGTGAAGCTGACCCTGGAATTCCTCCACGCCATCCATGTGATCGGCTTCGAGATTCCGCACGCGATCGGGATCGGGATCGTGCTCGTCCTCTTCATGCTGAGCACGATCTACGCGGTGTTCATCAAGAAGCCCGCGAAGGAGCCGCCTCCACCCGCGGTGGACCCCTTTCTCGACATCCCGCAGTCTCCTCCGGTGCGTTCCAAGCGGAGAGGAGCGGAGAAGGGATGAAGCGCTTCCTTGCCCCTTGCCTCGTCGCCCTGCTTCTCGGCGCACCCGCGCGCGCGGCGCTTTCTCCCTACGGTGAGGAATCGTCTCTGCTCTCCACCGTGCCCGGAACGGACGACGGCTCGATCGCGGCGACGCTGAATCCCGCGCAATGGGGAATCCTCGAGCGCTCGGAGGCGGCATTCTGGTGGTCGGACCGCCAGACGCCGGGGCACCGGCGCGAGGACTATGGCTTCTCCATGGGACGGGCGCTGGGGTTCTCGTACCGGCACCGGATGCTTCCCGTGTCGGGTGGCGCTCGCGGCGTCGGTGATTACCAGATCGGCCTGGGCTGGAGCGATCCGCTTGGCGCGGGAGGACTGTCTTATGGCTTCTCCGGGCCGGGCCGATCCGCCTTCGGCCGGAGGAACTTCGTTTCGCTGGGGAGGATCGTTCGTCCCTTCCCCTGGCTCTCCGTGGGCTCGACGGGAAGGGTCACCTCCGGCGAGCGACAGGGGATGCTGGATCTCGGCGTTCGTCCGCTCCAAGACCCACGCCTTCTTCTCTTCGGTGGCTACGCCCTGGAGCCCGACCGGCACTGGGATGACGGGGACCTCTCCGGAGGCGTGGCGGTCCGGCCCATCCCGGGCCTCGAGGCGGCGGGGAGATGGAGTGAGCACGATCGCTTTCAGATCACGCTGGGCGTGACGCTGGCGCGCACGGGATTCCGCGCGCTCTCCCGGTACCAGAACTCCGACCGCGCCGCCACCCACTACGTCGTCCGGATGAATCCGCCGGTCCGCGGCATGGATCCCGAAGGACGTCTCTTCCAGAAGCGGCGGTTCCTCGAGATGGATCTGAAAGGCGAAGTGGTCTATCAGTCCTACCGCTACTTCGACGAGAGCTCCCTTCCGTTACGGCGGATCCTCGACGACCTCACGCTCGCGATCGAGGATCCGACCGTGGGAGGGGTGGCGATCAATCTCTCGGGCTTCGACGCCAATATCGAGATCGTCTGGGAAGTGCGCGAGAAGCTGCAGGCACTCCGGCAGGCCGGGAAGAAATCGGTCGTCTACATCGACCGGCCGGGAGCCAAGGACTATTACCTCGCGTCCGCCGCGGACCGCGTCGTCATGGATCCGTTCGGAATGCTCACGATTCCCGGCGTCTCGACCACGAAGACCTATCTCCGGGGCACGCTGGAGAAGCTGGGGCTGGGGTTCGAGGAGTGGCGCTACTTCAAGTACAAGTCCGCGCTCGAGACCCTGTCGCGCCGCGACATGTCCGAGGCGGACCGCGAGCAGCGCGCGGACATGGTGCGTGCCGCCTACGATGAGATGGCGGACGGAATCACGAGCTCCGGAAGGATGAGCCGGGCCCAGTTCGACCTCACCGTGAACGAGGAGCCGGGCCTCATGCCTCAGAGACTCCTCGAGCTCGGCTGGATCGACGAGATCGTGGGACCGGATTCGCTGCGCGAGGCCGCAAGGGAGATCGCCGGCAAGCGCATCACGTTCAGCACTCCGCGGGCGCTTCGCGACCGGCGATGGCAGCCGGACGAGACGTGGGGACCCCGGCCCACGATCGCGCTGGTCTACGCCATCGGGGAGTGCGCCATGGACACGGGGATCCGCGGCCGGACCACCTCCAAGGCCCTGAAGAAATTCCGGGAGCGCCGGGACGTGAAGGCGGTCGTCGTACGCGCCGATTCGCCGGGGGGAGACCCGCTCGCTTCCGATCTGGTCGCGCGGGAGATGAGAGCCTATCGCCCCGCCCAGAAACCTCTCTTCGTGAGCCAGGGCCGCGTGGCGGGGAGCGGCGGGTACTGGATCAGCATGGACGCCGCCCGGATCCATGCCTCTCCCTTCACCGTCACCGGCTCCATCGGCGTCATCGGCGGGTGGATCTGGAACGACGGGCTGGGCAAGAAGCTGGGCATGACGACCGACCACGTGCAGATGGGGAAGAGCGCGGATCTCCTGGGCGGCCTCCTCATCCCGCTGATCGGACTTCAGATCCCCGAGCGGAACCTGGATGACCGCGAGCGCGTAGTGGTGAAGCGGGGCATCCTGACCCTCTACGACGAGTTCACCGCTCACGTCGCGGCGGGACGCGGCCTTCCCCTCGAGCGCGTTCGCGAGATCGCGCAGGGGCACGTGTACGCGGGCCGAAGGGCGCTGGAGCTCAAGCTCGTGGACGGGATCGCGGGCCTCGACCGCACGATCGAGGAGGCCAAGGCGGCCGCGGGGATCCCGAAGGGCCGCCGTGTCCGGATCGAGGAGTATCCCAGGCAGAAGCTCTTCCGCATGCCGAGTCTCCCGGGTAGCGTGGCAACGAGGCTCGGCCTCCGATGGGGCGACGCGGTGGCCGCGCCCGCGGCGCCGGAACGCTGGACCTACGAAGAGCAAGGGCTTCGATCCATCTTGAGTAGTCCCGGAACCCCGCTCCTGCTCACGCCCGCGTCGTTCCTCCCGGACGAACCGGTGGCCCGCTAGAGGAAGGTCTTCATGCACAGCTTTACGGTCGCCACACTCTACCTGATCGTGGGCGGCCTCGTCCTCCTCCTCGGCATCGTGATCCTGCGCGAAGCGCCGCGGGAGAAAGCCAACCGCGCCACCGCCCTCATGCTCTTCTTCGGCGGTCTCGGGTCGGTGCTGGGGGCGATGGGGTTCATCCTCGAGGGAGCCGGAGGAAAGAAGCTCTCCGGTGGAACGGACCTTCTCCTCTCCTTCAATTACCTCTGGGAGCTCTTCTTCCCCTCGCTTCTCTACTTCGCCTGCGTGTTCCCGTCCGAGAACCGGATCGTGCGGCGCGTGCCCTTGGCGGCTTTGTGGATCTTCGCCCCGCACGCCTTCCACCTCTCGATCATGCTCCTCCAGACGCAGGGACCGATGCTCGGCAAGGTCATCTCCTGGATGGGCCGGAGCACGATCGGCTCGGCGATCGTGCAGGTGCTGCGCGTGCCGATCGAGCTCCTCTTCGGGATTCACGTGATCCTCTTCTCCGCGGTGAATCTTCTCTACATCGTTGCCGCGCTCACGCTGCTCTGGCTGAGCTATCGACGCGCGACGAACACGAGGATCCGGGCCCAGCTCCGCGTCATCTTCTTCGGCCTCGCCTCCTGCGCGGGCCTCTATGCCGTCGCGGTCCCGATTCCGACGCTTCTCAACCATTCCTGGCCGCCGCTCACGCGCTCGACGCTGATCGTGGCCGCCCTCGTCCTGGGCTCCGCGGGAATCGCCTACTCGATGGTGCGGTACCGCTTCCTCGACGCGAAGCTGATCGCGCGAAAGTCCATCCTCTACGCGCTGACCTCGGCGTTCTTGGTCAGTGTCTATCTCACCGTCATCCGGCAGCTGGACGCCCTCCTGAAATCCGTGACGGGGTTCGACGTCACCGTGTTCGAGACCGCGATCCTCCTCATCGCGCTCGTGCTCTTCCAGCCGGTGGTCTCCTGGCTGGAGGAGGCGCTGGACAAGTTCTTCCTACGCGAGAAGGGCGACCACCGGACCCTCCTTCGCCACATGAGCGGCGAGGTGCTCACCATGCTGGATCTGCGAGCGCTGGCCGACGCCGTGGTGGACACGCTGCGCGAAGGGGTTTCGGCGCGCACGACGGTGCTCCTCATCGCGCCCGGCGCGCGCGAAGCGGTCGCGCGCGGCTTCGGGGGAGGCGTACATCTGGAATCCATCGCCGCGATCCCGCGCCCCTCCCTCGACCGCTTCACGGAGGGGCTCTCCATGGTCCGGCGCGAGGAGCTGAGCGACCTCGCGTCCGAGCGGAACGAAAACGGAGGGCTGGATCCGCTCCTCACCACGGAGCCCTACCTCGTCTTTCCGCTCCGGCACGCGGGACAATTCCTGGGGCTCATCTCCCTGGGAAGAAAGATCACGGAGATGCGCTACACGGCGGAGGAGATGTCCCTTCTGGAGACGCTAGCGAACCAGACCAGCGTGGCGCTCAAGAACGCCCTCCTCTACGAGGAGAACCTCGCGAAGTCGGTGCTCGAGGAGGAGCTGGCGGTGGCGCGGCGCATCCAGCAGCAGTTCCTACCCACGCGCCTTCCCGAGATGGGGCGGTTCGGGATCGCGGCGATGAACGTGCCCAACAAGCAGGTGGGCGGGGACTACTACGACATCGTGGAGGGGGGCGGGGGCAGCTACCTCATCACGATCGCCGACGTGGCCGGAAAAGGGGTCCCGGCGGCCCTCCTCGCCTCCATGGTGCAGGCTTCGGTCCGGACGCAGGCCCAGGACGGGAAGCCCGTCTGCGAGATCATGGACCGCCTGAACCGCCTCGTCTTCGACGCCACCCCCGACGACCGGTTCGCCACCTGCTTCCTGGCGAGGGTCTCGGCCGCCGGGCTGGATCTCTCCTTCTCGAACGCGGGGCACAACTATCCGATCCTGCTCCCCGCGAAGGGCGCGTCGCGCTTTCTCGATTTCGGGGGAATCCCGCTCGGGATCGACGCCGGGGCGGCCTACGCCCAGACCAATACGCCGCTCACGACCGGAGACGGCCTCATCCTCTACACGGACGGGATCACCGACGCGCGGAACCGCGCGATGGAGGATTACGGAGAGGAGCGCCTCTTCGAGCTGGCGGCCGGGCTCCCACGGGATTTGACGGCGCGGCAAATGCTGGAGGCCATCTCGGCGGACGTTTCGCTCTTCACGCAGGGCGCCGAGCAGGCGGACGACATCACGCTCGTCGCCCTGAAAGTGCTGTGAGTCCGCCCCTTTCCAAGGCCATTCCATTGACGAAGCGGTTTGGGGTTCTGATACAGTAGCCCGCATGGGAGCCGCCAGGCCGACACCCAAAGCGGACGAGGGCGGCGCCATCACCCTCACGATCGGCAGCCGCCTCGAGCTGCTCTCCCTCGTTCACGCCCTCATCCGCGAGCTAACGGGGCAGTACGACTTCGAGGAGAAGCTGGTGGACGAGGTCACGTACGCCGTGATCGAGGCCGGCACGAACGCCATCCAGCACGGCAACGTCTTCGCGGCGGACAAGTCGGTGACCTTCACCTTCCAGGTCACCCCGACGGAGATCTCGGTGCGCGTGGACGATCATGGCCGCGGATTCGATGCGTCGAAGGTGGCGAATCCCACGGATCCCTCGAATCTTCTCGATCCCCACGGGCGCGGCATCTACCTCATGCGCGAGCTCATGGACGAGGTGACCTTCGAGACGCGCACCGATCACGGCACGACCGTGACGCTGCGCAAGATGCGCCGCGTCGCGGCGCGGTGATCGACCAACCTCAACTACGTTGCATCCACCCGCGGGCGCAGGTTCTCGAGCGTTCGCTTCACGGCTGGATAGATCTGCTCGAACGCGCCAACCACCCGAGGATCGAACTGGGCGCCGGCGGCGCGGCGGAGCTCGCTCAACGCCTCCTCCTCCGGCAGCGCCTCACGGTAGGGCCGGCTCGAGGTCATGGCGTCGAACGCATCCGCCACCGCCATGATGCGAGCTTCGATCGGAATCTCCTCGCCCTTGAGCCCGTCCGGATATCCCCTGCCATCGAACTGCTCGTGGTGGTGCCGAACGCCGGGAAGGAGGGGGTGCAGGAGCGCGATCGGACGGAGGATGTCCTCCCCGATGAGGACGTGCATGTCCATCTTCTCCCGCTCCAGCCGATTCAACCGTCCCTTCTTGGCGAGGATCGTCTCGTCCACCGCGATCTTCCCGATGTCGTGCAGAAGGCACGACCGGTGGATCAGATCCAGGGTCTCGGCGGGCAGCCCCAGCTGCTTGCCGATGGCTTCCGAATAGGCGGCGACGCGAACGGAATGCCCCTCCGTGTAGGGATCCTTCGCTTCCAGCGCCATCGTCAGCGAGACGATCACGCTCATGAAGAGATCCTCCAGATCCTCCCGGAGATGCTCCTCCTGGATCGCGACGCCCGCCAGGGTGGCGAGGTTCTCGAACGCCTCGATGTGCTCCGGCTTGACGTGGACCGCGCGGCGGTTGTTCACCAAGAGCGCGCCCACGCTCTGGTCCCGGATGCGGATCGGCGCGAGCGCTCCCCAGTTCATTCCCGCGGCGAGAAGGAACTCGCCGGCCCAGGGATTCCGCTGCGGCCTCTTGAAGAGGACCACCTGATCGCGGGCGTGGAGCGTCTCGAGGAGGCCCGAGCCCGAAGCCGAGAGCGTGTAGTCGTCCCACTCGGCCAACCCGCTGTGGGCCACGCGGAAGACGTAGTCGCCGGAGGGGTTCCGGACCAGGACCGCGACCCCGTCCGCCTGCAAGAGCGTCCGCACCCCTTCGATCACGGCGACGAAAGGAGAGCCCTGGCCCTCCACGTGGCCGAGGGAGCGCGAGACCTGGTTCAGCATGCGCAGCGTCGCGAGAGGGCCCGGCAGGTGGGTCGATTCGGGGAGAGAGAGGGGTCGTGTCGATCTGCTTCTGGTCTGCATGGGCCTCGTCCGCCGGAAGGCATGACCTGCCGGAGCCGATCGGGTACACCGCTCGAAGAACCTGGGTCCGGAGGGCACCCCCATTGCGCCCTCGCCCAAAATGAATCGGCAGAACCCCAGGAAATATTTAGCGGCTAGCCGACCGCCGGAAGGAAACGGGAGAGGAAGGACACGAAGCGCGGGAAGAGGTCGCTCACGAGGAGAATGCCGAAGAGGATGAGGATCACTCCGCTCGCGATCTCGATCGTGCGGAGCTGGCCCCGGATCCGGCGCGAGGCCGCAAGGAAGGAGTTCAGCGCCAGCGAGGCGATGAAGAATGGAACCGCCAGCCCCAGCGAATACACGGAAAGAAGCAGGATCCCCGTCCCCACGGTCTTGGCGGTGCTGGCGTAGATCAGGATCGAGGCCAGGATGGGCCCGATGCAGGGAGTCCAGCCCGCCGCGAAGGTGATTCCGACCAGCACCGATCCCAGGATGCCGAGCGGCTTCGTGGTGAGCTGCTTCTTCCGCTCGCGCGAGAGGGCGGGGATGGGGATCCAGCCCGTGAGGAAGACCCCGAAGAGGATGATCAGGACGCCTCCCACGCGCCGCAGCAGATCTTGATGCTCGCGCAGGAATTGTCCCGCCACCGTCGCCGTCGCACCCAGGGCGATGAAGACCAGCGAGAAGCCCAGGATGAAGGCGAGCGAATGGATGATCGTGAGGCGGCGCACGCGCGGGCCCGCGTTGGCCGCGGTCAGCTCGTCGAAGGAGACTCCCGTGATGAACGTAACGTACGAGGGAACGAGGGGCAGAACGCAGGGAGAGATGAAGGAGACCAGCCCGGCGACGAAGGCGGCGAGAAGGGAGACTTGGTTTACCTGGGTCTCGAACACGGGAGTGCTACGTCGCGAGGAGGGGCTGAACCGCCTCCTCGAAAGTCTTGAGGTCGGCCACTCCGAAGAACTTCTTCGCGATCCGTCCCTGGCGGTCCACCACGAAGCTGGTGGGAATTCCGACGATGCCGCCGTACATCTTGGCGGTGGCCGCGTTGGCTAGGAGCTGGGGATAGGTCATCTTGTGCGTGTCGACGAAAGGTCCCACGACACCCGCGCCCTCCGCATCCAGGGAGAGCCCCAGGACCACCACGCCCTGCGGCCCAAATTTCGACTGCAGTGTGATCAAGTCGGGGATTTCGGCGCGGCAGGGTCCGCACCACGTGGCCCAGAAGTTCAGGACCACGACCTTGCCTTTGTAGTCGGCGAGCCGGACCGTCTTCCCGTTCAGGTCCTGAAGCTCGAAATCGGGCGCCTTCGACCCGACCTCGCCCGCGTTCGCGGGAACGGAACCTCCCCCTTCCGGCGCGCGTTTCGCGCAGCCGAAGGCGAGGAGAACCGCGGAGACGAGGATCGCCCCTCTCAGGAGGGCCCTTCTAGAGGATCGGATAGTATTTCTCCAGTTCGTAATCGGTGATGCGGGTCCGGTAGTCATCCCACTCGATCCGCTTGTTTTCGATGAATTTCGTGAACACGTGCTCGCCCATGGTGTCCCGCACGAGCTTGGATTTCTCGGTCAGCTCCACCGCCTCGATGAGGCTACCCGGCAGGCTCCCGATCTCGAGCTCATCGCGCTCCTTGGCGTTCATCTCGTAGATGTCCTCTTCGACCGGGGGACGAAGGGTCAGGTTGGCGTCCATTCCCTTGAGCCCCGCGGCCAGGCAGATCGCGAAGGCGAGATAGGGGTTGCACGCGGGGTCCGGGCAGCGAAGCTCTATCCGCGTGGCCTTCTCGTGGCCGGGCTTGTACATGGGAACCCGAACCAGGGCCGAACGGTTCCGCTGGCCCCAGGCGATGTAGACCGGCGCCTCGAATCCCGGCACCAGCCGCTTGTAGGAATTCACCCACTGGTTCGTGATGGAGGCGATCTCGGGCATGGCGCTCAGGAGCCCCGCCAGGTAGGAACGCCCGGCCTTGGACAGGTGGTACTTGTCCTTGGCGTCGAAGAACAGGTTCTTGCCGCCTTTGAAGAGCGACTGGTGGATGTGCATGCCACTGCCGTTTTCACCGTAGACCGGCTTCGGCATGAAGGTGGCGTAATAGCCCCCCTGCCGCGCGATCTCCTTCACGACGTAGCGGTACGTGATGCACTGGTCGGCCATCTTCAGGGCGTCGGCGTACTTGAGATCGATCTCGTGCTGGCTGGAGGCCACCTCGTGGTGCGAGGCCTCGACCGAGATGTCCATGGCCTGGAGCGCTTCCACGGTGCGCGACCGGAGCTCGGTGCCGATGTCGTCGGGAACCTGGTCGAAATACCCGGCCTTGTCGAGGAGGGTGCGGTCCTTGACTCCCTTGAAGTAGAAGTACTCCGCCTCCGGCCCGAGATAGAAGGTGTAGCCCTGCTTCTCGATCCGCTTCAGCGCGCGCTTCAGGACGTGGCGCGTGTCCCCCTCGTAGGGGGTTCCGTCGGGATTCAGGATGTCGCAGATCAGGCGGCCGACGTTCTCGCCGTTCACCTTCCAGGGAAGCATCTGGAAGGTGGTCGGGTCGGGCATGGCCACGAGATCGCTCTCGTAGATCCTCGCGAAGCCTTCGACCGAGGAGCCGTCGATCCCGACGCCTTCGTCGAGGGCGTCCTGGAGCACGCGCAGGGTGATGCCGACGCTCTTCAGCTGTCCCAGGATGTCGACGAACCAGAGGTGAATCATTTCCACCCCGCGCTCCTCGCAGAACTTCACGATCTCCTTCGTCGACTTCAGACTCTCCATCCCCGGTCTCCCTCCTTCGTCCCTTGGGGCCCCGCCGCCGCGCGGCTCGTTCGCCGCCTCCGCTTGTCCTGACTTCGCCGCCGCTGGTGTTCTTGCCGCCGGTCGTTTGGCCGCTCGCCGTGGTTTCATCGCCTCAGCACCATCGCCATGTCACGCTCCGATTGGAATCCAAGCCGTTCGTAGAAGGTGTGCTTGTCTTTCGTCAGCAGGAGGAAACTCGTGACCGTCTCGAGATCCGGATGGTCCAGCACGTACTGAACGAGCCGCGCGCCGAGGCCGCGGCCCTGATGCGACGGGCGGACGATCACGTCCCAGATCGTGGCACGGTACGTCCGGTCGGAAATGACGCGCGTGAATCCGACGAGCGTCCCGTCGTCCCACGCGGTGACCACGGGATGAGAATATTGAAGCGCGCGCTCCACGTCCTGGCCGGAGCGCTCCAGCGCCCACCATGCGGTCTTGTAGAGCTCGAGCAACTGCCTGACCTCGACTCGCGCGCGGTTGTCCGTGATCTCGATCGGCATCGTGGTACGCGGTGTGTTCGTGAGTAGCGGCAAGACCGAACGATAGCCGCACCGCGCCGCGTCGTCAATATCGTTATACTGCGCGGATGAAGCATCTGCGCAAGACGCTCACCTTCAAGGTCCCCGCCCGCATGGACTTCTTGAACATCACGCCGCAAGTCCAAGAGGCGGTGCGCGAGAGCGGCGTCCGCGAAGGACTTTGCCTCGTCAACGCGATGCACATCACCGCGAGCGTGTTCATCAACGACGACGAGCCGGGGCTGCACGAGGACTACAAGCGCTGGCTCGAGGAGCTGGCGCCGCACGATCCCAGCCCCGAGCGCTACCGGCACAATCGCACGGGCGAGGACAACGCGGACGCGCATCACAAGCGGCAGATCATGGGCCGCGAGGTGGTCGTGGCGATCACGGAGGGGGCCCTGGATTTCGGGCCGTGGGAGCAGATCTTCTACGGCGAGTTCGACGGGCGCCGCCCCAAGCGGGTATTGATCAAGATCCTCGGCGAGTAGTGGATCCTGCGCGTCCGTATGCGAAATCTTTCGCGTGGTAATCGGGCCCGGACGCGCTCAGACTTTTCGCATGTCTTCCCTCCTCCGACCCTCACTTCAACCCTCCCTTCGCGCGCAGACGGTCGTAGCGCTTCCTCCGATCGAGGTGTGGCAGGCCTTCACCCGCGCGGAGCATCTGGACTACTGGTTCGGTGACGCGATCGAGATCGACCTCCGGGTCGGAGGCGCCTACATCGCCCGCGGCTACGGCATCCGTCTCGACACCACGGTGGAGCGGCTCGTCGAGGGACGGAGGCTGGTGCTGCGGCCCACGCGGCGCGGCGACGACGCGCGCATCGAGCTGGATCTGGTCAAGCTCTCGGGCGCTGAAACTCGCGTCTCGGTCGCCGATCCCGATTCCGAGGACGAAGGCCCCTGGAGCGAGGCGCTGGAGAATCTGCGATCCATGTGGGAGCGGGGGGTCGATCTCCGCGAGGCGCGCAGGGCGATCCTGGGCATCGGGCCGCGCGACATCACGCTCTCGGAGCGGCCGATCGCGGGAGTGCCGCCGGGGCTGGGCGTGCGCTTGGCCTCGGTGCTCGCCGACGGGCCCGCGGAGGCCGGCGGCCTCGAAGCCGGGGACGTGGTCGTGTTCTTCGAGAGCGCGCCCGTGAGGGACGGCGAGGACCTGGTGCACGCGATTCAGTCGAGAAGGCCGGGGGATCGGATCCAGATCAAGGCCGTCCGAGGAGGCGAGGAGGTCCGCGTTTCCGTGACCCTCGGTTGTCGCAGCGGTCGCGAGGAGCCGCCCCCCGCGCGGAAGCAGCTGATCGAAATGATGCGCAAGGCGGTTGGTGAGGCGGACGCGAGGCGGGAGCAAGCGGTGTCCGGACTCTCCGACAAGGACGCGTATCGCCACGAGAAGCCAGACGCCTGGTCGGTGGCGCAGGTCCTGGCGCACCTCTCGCTCGTCGAGCGGATGCTCCAATGCTGGCTGGACCAGACTGCTCGAGGCGAGCGGCCCGCGGTGAACAGCGATTCCTGCACCAACTCGAGCCGGATCGCGGGTGT
>Ga0099791_10000023_pt1 | contig 57477 bp, 43 predicted proteins | sample Rivendell_Oct201_7_FD_77318 | JGI IMG/M metagenome (GOLD analysis project Ga0099791, IMG submission 77318) | Vadose zone soil and rhizosphere microbial communities from the Eel River Critical Zone Observatory, Northern California to study diel... | ecosystem: Environmental > Terrestrial > Soil... | reverse complement strand
GGCTGGGAGCCGCATTTCGTAGGGTCGCTGCACGAGCTGGAGCAGGCGGTGCAGGCGCACGGGCGGCCGGCGCTGACGGTGGTGAACCTGCAGCCGCCGCTGACGGCGTGGGAGCTGGGGCAGCGGCTGCGGGGGCTGGGGCTGGAGAGCCCGGTGGTGGTGCTGGGGGCGGCGGGGCAGGAGGGGGCGGCGCCGGCGCTGGCGGGGGTGCAGTGGCTGGAGCGGCCGGCGGGGGAGGCGGAGCTGGCGGCGGCGCTGGAGCGGGTGGTGAGTCGGCTGGGGCTGGGGGGGCGCGGGAGCAGCGCGCCGCGCGGGGGGGCGGGGGGGCACGGGCTGGTGGGGCAGTCGGCGCAGCTGGGGGAGGTGCTGGCGAAGATCGAGAAGGTGGCGTCGGGGGATGCCAATGTGTGCATCTCGGGGGAGTCGGGGACGGGCAAGGAGCTGATCGCGCGGGCGATCCACGCGCAGAGCGCGCGGTGGGACCGGCCGCTGGTGACGCTGGACTGCACGGCGATCCCGGAAGGGCTGATGGAGAGCCATCTCTTTGGGCACGTGCGGGGGAGCTTCACGGGGGCGGTGGAGCACCGGACGGGGTTCTTCGCGCTGGCGCACACGGGGACGCTGTTCATCGACGAGATCAGCGAGTTGTCGATGCCGTTGCAGGCGAAGCTGTTGCGGGTGATCCAGATGCGGGAGTTCGTGAAGGTGGGGGGGAGCAAGCCGACGCGGACGGACATTCGGCTGATCACGGCGTCGAACAAGGATCTACGGCGGGCGGTGCGGGAGGGGAGTTTTCGGGAGGACCTGTACTACCGGATCGCGGTGGTGATGATCGAGGTGCCGCCGCTGCGGGTGCGGCGGGGGGATATTGGGCTGCTGGTGGATCATTTTCTGCGGAAGTTTTCGGCGGCGCACCACAAGCGGGTGCCGCGGCTGACGGCGCGGGCGCTGGAGCTGTTGCTGGGGGCGGAGTGGCCGGGCAACGTCCGGCAGCTGGAGAACTGCATCGAGCAGGCCGTCGTATTGAGTGACCATGATACGATCGATGTTGATGTGCTGCCGCTGGGAGAGCCGGCGGGCAGGCGCGCGGGGGACACAGCCAAGCCGGGCCTACCGGCGGGGCTGACCCTGCGGGAGCTGGAGCAGCAGTACATACTCCAGACGCTGGACGGGGTGGGGGGCAACCGCACGCAGGCGGCGCGGCTGCTCGGCATCAGTCTCCGCTGCCTCCAGTACAAGCTGAAAGCATATCGGCAGGGCGGGCTCGATCAGCTGGCCCAATTCAATGGGGCGCCAGAAAGCCAGCACCCACTAGGAGTCTAGCTACCATGACGAGAACGGCTCGGTTGTCTTCTCTGCTATCCCTGCTTTTCGCGATAGCGTTGCTCGCGCCCTCGGCGGTCATGGCGCAGGTGCCACGCCCGATCCAGCAGGACAAGGACTACATCATCGGTCCCGAGGACATCCTCGAGATCCAGGTCTGGGGTAACAAGGATCTCAACCAGGTGGTGTTCGTGCGGCCCGACGGCCGCACCTCCCTCCCGCTGGTCGGGGAGATCGGCGTCGCCGGCCAGTCGGTGCAGCAGCTCCAGGACCACCTCACCAACGTCTACGAGAAGACCGTCAAGGGCGCGGTGGTCACGGTCATGGTCAAGGAGATCAAGAGCCGGCCCGTTTACTTCATCGGAGGTTTTGGCAAACCGGGCGTGATGCAGCTCACGCGAGAGCTCACGCTGCTGCAGGCGATCTCCGTCGTGGGAGGCGTCGTCCCGAACGCGGACGCCGAGAAGGGCTTTCTCCTCCGTGGGGACAAGCGGATCCCGATCGACTTCAACCGTCTCGTCCAGCGGGGGGATCTGAGCCAGAATCCCAAGCTCGAGCCGGGCGATTCGATCGTCGTACCGCTGGCTGATGCGGTCTACGTGAACGGTGAGGTGAAGGCCCCAGGATCGGTTAAGTATACGCAAGATTTGACAATTTTGAAGGCCCTGACCCAGGTCGGTGGACTGACTCCCCTGGCCTCCGCCGGGCGGGTGGACGTACTTCGCGGCAACGCAGAAAAGAAGGAACGGATTCGGGTCGATGTTGATAAGATGATGCGGTCGCCGGACGAGAATCCTGATATCCGGCTACAACCGAACGACATCATCTTTGTCCCACAACGACTGTTCTAACGGCGAAGTCAGTGGGCTCGGGGGGCCGCGCGGCAGGAGCGTCGCGCGGCACTCCCGGGTAATCGCTCTCTCCCTCGCTCTGCTCGGAACCGGCGTCGCGGCCGCATTCGCGCAGACTCCGAGCACCCCTTCTACCGATCCGGCGCAGCAGCAGGCGCCGCAGCCGGGACAGACCCAGGAGCAGAGCCAACAGCAACCCGCGCCGAGTCCGGCGCCGCCCGCGGAACAGCCGACGCTTCCGCTGTACCAGCAGTATCCGATCCAGCAGCCGGGCCGGCCGCCGATCACACCGGGCACACCGCCGAGCACCACCCTACCACCGTGGACTCCGCCTCTACCGCCCGCGCCGTCACAGACGAATATTCCGGCGCCCCTGCCGATTCCGGTTCTCGGAGCGCCGGGCTTGCCCGGCACGCCCGGATACGTGGGAATCCCCAACCTGACGCTCCCTGGGGCCTTCGCGCCGACGATCACGACGGTCCGGGGAGCCACCCTGGAGTTCCACCCGACGGCGCGGGTCTCGGAGGAGTACAGCGACAACTTCTTCCAGACGTCTAGCCACGCGGAAGACAACTTCCGGTCGACGCTCGGACCCGGATTCCTCATCCTGCTCAACGGGGCGCGGACATTCGGCTCGCTCATCACGACCGTCGACCTGGTGCACGACACCGCCAAGAACAGCGGGGACGACATCAAGGTGTTTCCGAGCATCAACGCGGCCGTTCGCTACCTGTTTACGCCGCGGCTCAGCCTGACCTTGACCGATACCTTCGTTCGGAACGACTCTCCAAACGCGGTCGATCAGTTCGGCCTGCGGCGTGGACGTCAGACCTACAACACGAACGCCCTCGGGGCGACCGTCGACTGGCTGCTCGATCGTATCGCGACGCAGGCCTACTACCGCAACGTGCTCTTCTTCAACGAGAGTGGCAGCGGGAGCGGCACGGGCAACGGCTCGGTGGGCAGCAACACGAACCAGAGCGATCAGGTCACGAACATCCTGGGCGTGAATGCCTCGACCCGCATCGCGGTCGACTATCTGGTCCGCCTCGGCTACGAGTTCTCTCGCACCGACGCATTGAACGGGAATAGCAATGGGAACGGGAATGGCAATGCCAGCCAGGACAACACGAGCCATACCGTCTTCGCGGCAGCCTCCCGGCAGTTCGGACTTTATACCACGGGAGGTATCTCGACCTCCGCGCAGTTCCAGACCAACGAAGACACGAAGGTGTACAACGTGTCACTCTTCGGGGCCTACGGGCTGCCTACCGGGTTGTCCCTATCTGCAGCCGTGGGGTACAGCATTCTGGAGAGCGACACCCACAGCACCGAGGGCAGCGTCACGGCGAATGTGAGCGCGGGCTACCGCTTCAATCGAGCATTTTTCTCGGTGGGGGTTTTCCAGGACTTTCGGCAGACCGCCCAGCAAGGTCAGAACTTCGGGACTGTGCTGACGCGGTCGTATTTCGGTAGCTTCCTCTATCAGTGGACGCCGTTCATCAACACAACGCTGAACGTGACGTACAGCGAGAACGAGCCTACCGGGACAGGGAACCAGAAGAGCAGTGCCAGCCAGAACACGCTCACCTACGGGGCGGGCCTGAACTGGCAGATCCTTCGCTGGCTGACCGCGCGCCTTCAGTACACCTACACGCACCAAACCGGAACTGCCACCTTTGGCAACAACCAGGGACTGTTTGGAGGCGGTGACTTTGCCGAGAATCGAGCCTCGCTGAACCTTTTCGCGACCTTCTAGCTCCCTCGCAGTTCGTTCAGCGGCCTTCCGCAGTCGGACCCACGCGCACCCGAGTTCGTTCCAGTTGATTTCGCTTCTCGCGATCGCGGGAGTCGCTTCACCGCTCGTTTGCTATCGCATCCCGAAGGTGTGAGGCCGATTAGGCGCGCTCCCCTACTCAGCCCTTCGCCCACACCTCAGCTCCCTCCATGCAAAGGTTGCAGCACGTGAACCTGTGCTAAGTCCCTGCTTTAACTGGTTCATTGTGATACAGGGTGCCTCGTACTGGAGCCCATCGCGCAGATTTGCGGCCTCGAAGTAGTTGATTGCCCAATCAGAGGAGCGAACTTCTCCGTTTCTCGTGGAGAAGTTCTCCAAAAAGACAACGACTTAGGGCTTGTGGCATTGCGATGCGACTGGCACCGGCCTTGCTCCCTCCACGGCCCGGAGTCGCCATGCTACGGATCTTCAGGCACTACATATCGGGCTTGGGTGTCGTCCTGTTTCTGGGCGACCTCCTGGTCATCCTCGGGGTCTTCGTCCTCACCGAGGTGTCGGCGATCTGGGTCGGCTCAGCGCCTTTCCTCGTTCGCTTTCTGGAGGTCGGTGCGCTCACCGCGTTCATGCTTCACCTGGGCGACCTCTATGCCGCCCGGCTGGCTGTAAGTCCGCGCGAACTTCTCGCGCGCCTCCTCATCTGCCAGAGCGTTTCCGGATTGATGATCGCGGCGATCGGTTTCGCAGCGCCTTCTCTTCGGCTCGGCCGCTCAGCCTTCCTGCAGATCACCATCCTGACCACCCTTGGTCTCATGGGGTGGCGGATGGCAGTCCTGATGGCGTGGCCGAAGCATCAGATGGCCGTCCGGGTGCTCGTGTTGGGAACTGGCCAGGTAGGCCGCATGATCGCCGAGTTGGAGGCCACCAGCGCCCGCGCCTACCGGATCATTGGATTTCTGGATGACAGCCCGGCCGCCACCGACACGATTCCGGAGGGCTATGCACTCCTGGGCAAGATTCAGGATCTCGACGTATTGGTCGAGGAGACTCGGCCGGACATCGTTGTGATCGCCCAGGTCGATCGACGGGGCTGCTTCCCCGCCAAAGCCCTGCTGGGGTGTCGGCTTCGGGGGATCCGCGTAGAGGATTGGCCGACCTTCTATGAGAAGGCAACCGGTAAGATTCTTGTGACCGCTGTCAGGCCGAGCTGGCTGATCTTCTCAGACGGCTTCGTGAAGACGCCTCGGACGGAGATCATCAAGCGTCTGTGCGACGTGACCGTCTCGCTCGTCGGGTTGGCCCTGGCGCTCCCCGCCATGATAGTCGTGGCCATCGCGGTCAAGCTGGAGTCCTCGGGACCGATCCTGTACCGCCAACCCCGACTGGGGCGCAACGGCTGCGTCTTCATCCTGAACAAGTTTCGCTCCATGCGCCAGGATGCCGAGAAGGAGACCGGTCCGGTGTGGGCCCGCGCCAGGGATCCTCGGGTCACCCGGGTCGGGGCACTGCTGCGCCGGACGCGGTTGGACGAGCTCCCGCAGCTCCTCAACGTGCTGGTCGGGCACATGAGCTTCATCGGCCCTCGCCCCGAGCGTCCTGAATTCGTCGAGGAGCTCCAGAAGCAGATTCCATACTACATGGAGCGGCTCGCCGTGAAGCCTGGAATCACCGGCTGGGCGCAGGTCAGCTACCGATACGGCTCGTCCGTGGAAGACGCGGTCGAGAAGCTGCAATACGATCTGTACTACATCAAGAACCTATCTCTGTTCCTGGACCTGCTGATCCTGCTCAACACGGTCCAGGTGGTTCTCTTCGCGCGAGGTCGTTGAACATGACAGCGCGCCACTCTTTCGCCACCAAGGAGACAACTCGCTGATGGACACCCGGACGCTGCTCGTTCAACTCGCACGTTCCCTATTCGCCAGACGCAAGAAATGGATCGTGCTCACGACGCTCGCGTCGCTTACGCTCCTGGTTCCAGCGGCCTATCTCCTGTCCAAGGAGCCCCCTCGCTACCAGACGGTGGCAACAGTACTGATCGAGAACAAGGCCGATCGCGCGCCGGTTTTCCAGGAATTCTCCCCGTACCGGCCGCTGCCGGTGCAGCTCGCGATTCTGCAGAGCCGGCTGCTGGCGGCCTCGGTGGTGGAGGCGCTCCCTCGCGCCGTCGTCGACGATCTCACTCACAACCCTTACGGTCGCGACTACTGGGGTGAATTCCAGGAGTGGATTCGCCGCCTCCGGAGCAAGGAGTCCCCGGTTTCCAGCCCGCAGCGCCGGGCGGTAGCCGAGCTGCAGCGCGACCGGGTCCGCTTTGTGCCGCAGCCCGGCAACTCCGGCATCGTGGAGATCCTGGCCGAGGCCTCTCAGCCCCAGCTCGCTCTCGACATCGCGAATACCTATATCGAGGTGCTACTGGCCCGGACGCGCTCCTTTAACGTCGACGACGCCAAAAGTACCCGCGAGTACCTGTCTCAGCAGACCGCCCAGGTCTCTGATGCCCTCGGTCGGAGCGAAGCGGCCCTGCGTCAGTTCACGATGTCGCGCGGTGGCGTTCAGATCCCGACCAAGAGCACCGAGACCGCGCAGCGGGTATCCCAGCTCGAGACGACCTTGGTGGAAGTGCAGGCGAACAAGAGCATCAGCCAGACCCGTCTCGGAGCGATGAAGCAGAAGGTCGAGGCGATGCCGGTGGTCCAGGCTCCGGCCGCCCCGTTGAAGCCGGTGGCGCCTATGCCCAACCCGGCCAACACGGGTCGCCTCCGGGCCAAGCTGTCCAGTCTCGAAGCGCAGATGGTGGAGGCGAAGAGCCGCTATCCCGAAGAGCACGTCCGGGTTCGATCGCTCGCCCAGCAGATCGTGGACGTGCAGCGAGAGCTGGGAGACGCCGTCAAGGACTCCACCGCGGCCAGCCCCTCGACCAGCAGCATTCCTTCCGAGGACCGAGCCGCGTTCGCCGAGATGGTAGCAGCCCTCGAGACCTCCGTCGTCTCACTGACGGCCCAAGAGAACGCCATGAAGGAGCAGCTCGCGGCCGCGCGCCGTGAGCTCTCCGGTCTGTCGAAAGACGAGCTCGAGTACCGCCGCCTAGCCTCTGAAGTGGAGACCAATCGCAAGCTGAGCATTCTGCTGTCGGACAAGCTGGGCGCGGCCCGCATCCGTGAGCAGGGCGAGATGAACGTGGTGAAGGTGATCGATCCACCCGGCTTCCCCACCACCGCGCCCAATCAGCGGCGCCTGACGTTCCTCGGCCTGGCCCTCGCTCTGTCCTTCGTGATAGGCCTCGGGGCGCCCGCGACGGCGGAGTACTTCAACCGGCCGATAATGAGTGAGACCGATGTCCGCCACCTCACCGATCTGCCAATCCTGACTGCGATCCCGGATGTACAGACCCCAGGGGTGATCCTCGGGTCCAACGGGAACCAGAACCAGACGAACCAGGAGGACTACCACCTGTTCGTCGACGCGTTCCGACGCCTCCGGGTGGAGCTGCAGATGCTCGGAGATGAGCCTCCCCTGCGACGGATTCTCGTGGCCAGCGCGCTTCCGTTCGAGGGGAAGTCCACCGTAACGTTCAATCTCGGCCTCGCCTTCGGCGAGGTCGGCAAGCGCGTGATCATCGCTGATGCGGACTTCCATCGTCCGACACTTCATCGACTCGCCAACAGCACGCCACGCAAGGGATTCACGGACCTGCTGGCGGGTACCAGCAATCTCGGGGAAACCATCATGCCCATCACCGAGAACGTGCATCTCGCACCCCGCGGCGGGTCCATGACCGCTCCCGCGCGTAGCGGCTTGGGTAACCGTCTGACTCAGATCCTCTCAGACATGTCAGACGATGCCGACTACGTCCTCATGGACTCGTCTCCGATCTTGTTGATCCCGGACAACCTCTACATCGCCGCGGCGGCTGACGGGATCATTCTGGTTGTCAGCGTCGGGACGACTCGCCCTCGCGACCTCCTGCGGACGAAGGAGATCCTGGAGCGTGCCGGGACCCCCATTGTAGGAGTGGTCCTGAACCGTACGCCCATCAAGCAACTGAATTCTTACTACAAGCAGTACAGCGGCTACTACAGCGCCTAGATCGAAACCTCAAACTACTGGACATTAGGGAGCGCATACGACCGTGTGGATACAAACCCTTCAAGAGAAGCTCGAGACGCGCACCGCGCGCGTCAGCGTAATCGGTCTCGGGTACGTTGGCCTCAACCTGGCTGTCGAGCTCGCCAGGGCAGGTCTGACCGTTCGGGGTGTTGACCTGGACCTCGAGCGGGTGAATCTGCTTAACCGTGGTGAGTCGTATCTGGTGGACGTGCCCGCAGAAGTGCTGAGGCCACTCGTGGCCAGCGGCCGGTTGAAGGGCTCGACTGCTTTCGACGAGGCCGGCAGCGCCGATGTCCTGATAATCTGCGTACCGACCCCGCTACGGAAGAGCAAGGAGCCGGACATCTCCTTCATTCTCTCCGCACTGGAGAGTCTGCTCCCGCATCTCCGGGCCGGACAGCTGATGGTTCTGGAGAGCACGACGTTTCCGGGCACCACGGAGGAAGTGCTTCAACCGAAGATCGAGGGGACCGGGCTGGTGATCGGCCGGGATTTCTTTTTGGCCTTCTCGCCCGAGCGAGTGGACCCCGGCAACAGGACGTATACGACCGCCACGATACCGAAGGTGGTGGGTGGCGTGACCCCAGCCTGCACGAAGCTGGCCGCCAGCCTGTACCGGCAAGTGACCCAGACTGTGTTCGAAGCGTCAAATCCTCGGGTGGCCGAGACGGCGAAGCTCCTCGAGAACACATTCCGCAGTGTGAATATTGCGCTCGCCAACGAGCTGGCCTTCGCGTGCCGGAAGATCGGCGTGGATCCTTGGGAAGTCATCGAGGCGGCTGCCACCAAGCCCTTCGGGTTCATGGCCTTCTATCCCGGTCCGGGCATCGGCGGCCACTGCATCCCGGTGGATCCGCTCTATCTCTCCTGGAAGGTTCGACTCACTGGCTACGAGGCACAGTTCATCGCTCTCGCGGATCAGATCAACCGGGCTATGCCGGAGCACGTGGTGAACCTAGTGACGGAGGCGCTCAACGATCGGGCACGCCCCGTCAAGGGCAGCTCGGTGCTAATTCTCGGGGTGACATACAAGGCCGATGTGAACGATGTGCGCGAGTCGCCGGCCTTTGAGGTCATCGAGATGCTGGTCAACAAGGGGGCCCAGGTATCGTACGCGGACCCTTTCACGCCGCAGCTCAATAGCGAGGGCGGCAGGAAGCTGGCTGCGGTCGAACTTACACCAGAAGGGCTGGAGGCGGCGGACTGCGTCCTGATCCTCACGAGCCATTCGGCGTTTGACTATGCGATGATCAGCGACCGCGCCCGCCTGGTGGTGGACACGCGGAATGCCTTGAAGGCGCACCGGCATTCACGAGCCACGATCGTGACTCTCTGAGAGAACCCTATGCGGACAATTCTCGTTACGGGGGGAGCGGGCTTCGTCGGCTCGCATTTGGTCGATCAGCTTCTCGAGGACGGTGCGTCGGTGCGTGTTTTCGATAACCTGTCCACGGGGTCGCTACAAAACCTCCAAGCTGCGGCACAACGCCATTCGCGGGTGTCCGCCGGCTCCGGCAACACCTCGAACGGGAGCCGGTTGGAGGTGATCATCGGGGACATCCGAGATCGAGAAATGCTACGGACGGCGCTCCGTGACGTGAAATACGTGTTTCACTTGGCTGCGCTGCCGGCGAGTGCGGCCTCGGTCAAGAATCCGGGCGAGATCCACGCGGTCAATGTCGAGGGTACGCTTAATGTGCTTCAGGGCGCCTTAACCGAAGGAGTGTGGCGGTTAGTGATCGGGTCTTCATCGTCGGTCTACGGAATACCGCTTCGAGTCCCGGTCTCAGAGGACACGCCGCTCGCTCCAGCCACGCTGTTCGCGGCGTCGAAGGTGGCGGCCGAGACATACGCGCGCGCCTTCTATGTGCGGCATCAGCTCGACACGGTGACCTTGCGCTACTTCAGCATTTACGGCCCGCGGCAGAAGGCGACGGGGGAAGGCGCCGTGATCGCGGGCCTGCTAGAGGCAGTTCGGGAGCGGCGCCCATTCGTGGGCCAGGACGATCGGACGGCGGAGGACTTCGCCTACGTGGACGACGCGGTGGCGGCGACGCTGGCCGCCGTACAGGCGCCGCGGGCGGCCGGTCACGTCATCAACGTGGGATCCGGAGGAATGGCGAGCATCAGCGACGTGCGAGGGATCCTAGCCGATCTGCTCCGGACAGTACCGGTGACCGTCTTGCCGCGGGACCCGGCCGCCGAGCCTCGACAGGTGTGCGCGCAGATGAGTCTCGCGGCGGAGTTGCTTGAGTTCAGGCCACGCGTGTCCCTCATCGCCGGTCTTGCGCGGACGATCCAGGCTTTTAATGAGGTCGAGTACGGCGAGTTGCCGGCTTTGGCGCGAGTCATTCCGGAATGATGAATGCTTTAACGTTTGACGTGGAGGAATACTTCCACGCTGAGGTATTCGCGGGCGTGGTTCGTCGAGAGGAGTGGGCGGGCCTCGAGAGCCGCGTTGTGCGTGCGACGCAGCGCATTCTTGACGTCCTCGAGGAAGGCCGAAGCACGGCGGCGACGTTTTTCGTCCTCGGCTGGGTTGCCGCTCGGCACCCCGAACTGGTACGGATGATCCATGCTCGTGGTCACGAGGTGGCCTGTCACGGATACAGTCACGAGATGATTACCCGACAGAGCTCTACGCAGTTCGCCGAGGACGTGGTGCGGTCGAAGAAGACGCTTGAGGACACGATCGGGGCGGCGGTAATTGGCTATCGGGCCCCGACGTTCTCGGTTGTTCGGGAGACGCTCTGGAGCCTCGAGGTTCTGGTCGAGGCGGGCTTTCGATACGACTCGAGCATTTTCCCGATCGTTCACGATCGGTATGGGATTCCAACTGCTGCGCGCTCCCCACACCGGTTGAAGTTGGCTTCCGGGACAGAGATCGCCGAGTTTCCGCTTTCGACGGTAACGGTTCTGGGGTGGCGCATCCCGGTGGCGGGTGGCGGGTATTTCCGGCTGTTTCCGTACCGCTTCACGCGATGGGCGATCCGACGGATCAACGAGCGTGAGGAGCAGCCTGCGGTGGTCTACTTGCATCCGTGGGAGATGGATCCCGGCCAACCGCGTCTTCCCGTGGGACGCGTCGACCGTTTCCGGCATTCGGTGAACGGCGGGGCGACCATGGGTCGGCTTCGGCGCCTGATTCGCGACTTTCGGTTCGCGCCGGCTCGTAGCGTGCTGGCCGCCTCGGGGATACTGGAGGCGGGAGGGTTCGCGTGAAGATCGTCGCGGTAGTCGGAGCGCGGCCGAATTTCGTGAAGATCGCGCCGATCCTGGCCGAGCTGCGCGAGTACCCGTATTTCGCCACGACACTCGTACACACTGGCCAGCACTACGACGCGAAGATGTCGGATGCATTCTTCGCGAATCTGGACATTCCGAGGCCCGACGTGAACCTCAACGTCCAGGCATCCGGCGCGGTGGCCCAGATGGCCGAGATCATGACGCGGTTCGAGGCCGTGCTGAGCAGCCGGCGACCGGACATTGTCCTCGTGGTGGGAGACGTGACCTCCACGGTGGCCGCGGCCATCACCGCGGTGAAGATGGGCTGCGCGGTAGCACACGTAGAGGCGGGGCTCCGGAGCTTCGACCGCAGCATGCCCGAGGAAGTCAATCGCGTGCTCACGGACGCGATCGCGGACCTTCTCTTCACGACGGAACCGGTGGCGCACGAGAACCTGGTCCGAGAGGGTATCCCGGCGGAGAAGGTTCATTTCGTGGGCAACGTGATGATCGACACGCTCTTTCGGTATCGCGAGCGGGCGCGCGAGTCCGACGTGCTGCCGCGGCTTGGTCTCGAGCCTGGGGCGTATGCCGCGCTGACACTTCACCGTCCGAGCAACGTGGACGACGAGGGCACGTTGGGCGCGCTCCTCGGGGCGATCGCCCGGATCCAGGCCGAGATCCCGGTGGTGTTTCCGGTGCACCCGCGCACACGGCGCCACCTGGAGGCTTTGGCTCCGGTGTTGCCGCCGATGCCGGGTCTGCGCCTGGTAGATCCACTGGCGTACCTCGATTTCGTGCAATTGATGGCCAATGCGCGCTGCGTGCTGACCGATTCTGGCGGGATCCAGGAAGAGACCACCGCGCTGCGGATCCCGTGCCTGACGCTCCGGCAGAACACCGAGCGACCCATCACGGTGAGCCGCGGCAGCAACCGTGTGGTCGGGACCAGTCAGGAGGCGATCTACGAGAGCTGGCGCACCGTCGCCGAGGGACGGTGGCCGGTCGGTGAGCTGCCGGAACTGTGGGACGGCAAGGCGGCGGGCCGCATCGTTCGCGTCTTGCGCGGCCTCGGGCGCTAGGAGGGTTCGGTGGACATTCGTCGGTTGACCACCGAGACCGTTGATTGGGACGCCTTCGTCCGGAACACGCCGGGAGGTAGCCCCTTCCATCTGCTGGCGTGGAAGCGCGCCGTCGAGACCGCCTTTCGCCACCGGGCCCATTACCTGATGGCGGTTCGCGGAGGTGGCCTGGAGGGTGTGCTTCCGCTATTCGAGGTCCGCGGGCTGCTCGGCGGACGCGGGCTGGTGTCGGTACCCTACGGCGTCTACGGCGGGGTCTGCGCCACCAGCGCGGCAGCCCGGGAGGCCCTGGTGGGGGCGTCCCGGCAGCTGGCCGGGCGGGTCAAGGCCGACTACGTCGAGCTCCGACACCGGAGCGGCCAGGAGGCGGACCTGCCCACCAAGTCGCTCTACGTCACCTTTTCCCGGCCGATCGAATCGAGCGAGGAGGCGAACCTCAACGCGATTCCGCGCAAGCAGCGGCGGATGACGCGCCAGGGGCTGAAACACGGACTGCGTCCCGAGTTCGGGCTCCAGCATCTCGACCGCTTCTACGACATCTACGCCCACAGCGTTCACGCTCTGGGATCGCCGGTGTTTCCCCGGCGCCTGTTCCACGCGATCGGCCAGGAGTTCGGCAAGGACTGCGAGCTGCTGACGATTTGGAAGGATTCGGTACCCGTTTCCGGTGTGCTCACCCTGCTCTTCGAGGACCAGGTGCTGCCCTACTACGGCGGTGCCCGTCAGGAGGCGCTGGCGTTCGCGGTGAACGACTTTATGTACTGGGAGCTGCTCTGCCACGCGGCCAAGGCCGGCTATCGGACCTTCGACTTCGGCCGCAGTCGCGAGGGAACCGGCGCGTACAACTTCAAGCGCCATTGGGGCTTCGAGCCAGTGGCCCTGCCGTATCAGTACGTGCTGCTCGACGGCAGCCAGATGCCCAACCTGAGTCCTTCGAACCCGAGGATGCACTTCGCGGTAGAGGCTTGGAAGAGAATGCCCCTGCCCTTGACGAAAGTCGTCGGACCGTTCCTGACCCGATACCTGCCATGAACATCTTGATGCTCGGACGTTGGATGCCTCCGCCGCGCCGCCCGGTACGGGCGATGCGCGAGTATCAGTTTGCCCGTCAGCTGCTGGCGCGGAGCCACCATCTCACCCTGGCCTTCGTCACCGACAATCCGGACACCGCCGGTTCGATCTCGGCTCTCCGCTCGGAGTTCGGGGACCTGGAATTCGCGGCGGTGCCCCGCGCGTGGAAGTCGCTCACCGGCGCGGTGAGTCTCGCGGCCGGGGAGTCGTGCACCCTGTCTTACTTCAGGTCCGAAGCCCTTCGCACGCGGCTCGGCGATCGGCTGCGCCGCACTCCTTACGATCTGGTCTGCGTGTCGTCGTCGAGCATGATTCAGTATGCGCTCGCCATCGACAAGACGGTGCCGCTCGTAGTCGATTTCGCGGAGGTCGATTCGGAGTGGTGGCTGCAGCGAGGAGTTCGCGGCTCGTTTCCGAGCATCCGCTTCTTCCGGACCGAGGCGGCCCGGCTCCGGGCCGCGGAGGCCGCCGCCGCCCGTCGGGCGGCGCGCTGCGTGACGGCCAGCCCGGAGGCCGCCGAGATCGTCAGGTCCTTCGCCCCAGATGCTCCGATGACCGTGATCTCCAATGGGGTGGACGTCGATAGCCCCGGGGTGCCAGCCGCCCGCTCGAAGGTCCCCACGCTGGTTCTGAACACTTCCCTCGCGGGAGAGATGGAAGTTCGCGACGCGATCGAGTTCCACCGCACCGTGATGCCGCTGATTCGCGAGCGTGTGCCCGACGTGCGGCTCCTCATCGTGAGCAAGGAGCCCGCGGGCAACCCGCCGTTGGGCAATGCGCTGGCGGGCGCAGAGCTGGCGGCGAGCGTCGCGGATCCCGCCGCGCTGCTCCACCAGGCGACGGTGGCCGTCGCGCCCCTTCACCAGAGTACCGATGTGCAGAGAACTGTCCTCGAGGCAATGGCGGCGGGGTTGCCCGTAGTTGCGACGTCGGGCGTGCGGCCACGTCTCGGGGTGGGCGGCGACGAAGAGCTGCTCGTCGCCGACGAGCCGAAGGACTTCGCCCGCAAGGTGGTCCAGCTGCTCGCAGACGAGGCGATGCGGGCCGAGATCGGGGCCCGTGGGCAGAGGTTCGCTGCCGAGCGGTATTCGTGGAGCCACATGGGTGCGCAGTTTGTCCATCTCGTCGAGGGTGTCAAGCAGGCGCCCGGTTCCCCTGCCCGACCTGCCGCGGAGCCCCTGGCCCGAGCCCGGCTATGAAGGTCCGGCGAATCGATAGCCGTCAGGGCTTCGAGGCCCTGGCGCCCCTGTGGACCGATCTCGCTCGGGAGGGTGGACACTCGTCCCCTTTCCTGAGTCATGACTGGTTCGCGTGCTGCTGGGAGGCGGGGGCACCGGCGCGCCGCGCGGAGGCGCTGGTGGTCGATGACGCCGCCGGTCCAGTCGCAGTGGTGCCGCTCGCCCGCTGGCGGAGCGCCCTGCACCGGGTTCCGGTTCGGGTCCTGGGCATGCTGACGGCGCCGGATACCGCGTTCACGGACTGGCTGACTACCGGCCGCCCGGAGCCGGTGGTCGAGGCGGTCCTGGACGAGCTGGACCGGTGGAAGGACTGGGACGTGCTCGACCTGAGCGCGCTCCCGGTGGACTCCCCGACCGTGAAGGCCCTCGAGACGACCCTGGCCGGCCGGTTTCCCTGGCAGCGCGGAACTACCCTCCGCTCGCCTCACGTGACGATCGCCGGGACCTGGGACGCGTACTGGACGGCAAAGAGCCAGCGATTCAAAAAGACGATTCGGAGCGTGCGCAATCGCCTCGTCAAGGCCGGAACCGTATCAATCGAGGAGTACCGGCAGGTCTCGGCGGACTCTCCGGTGTTCGCCGAGCTCCTCGACGTATCACGGCGCAGCTGGAAAGCCGGTGAGGGCGTCGCCATCGCCACGATGCCCGGCATGCCGGCCTTCTTCAGCTCGCTCACCGAGCGGGCGAGCCGTCGGGGCTGGCTCCGCGTATGGATTCTCCGCCTGGACGGGCGGGCGATCGCCACCGAGTATCAGCTCGAAGCCGAGGGCCGGGTGCACGCGCTGCGGGCGGACTTCGACGCCAGCTTGCCGGAGGAGCTGTCTCCCGGCAGCCACCTGAGCTACGAGATTCTCCGCACGCTCTTCGGACGAGAGGGCGTTCACGAGTACGATATGGGGCCGGGCGAGAACCCGTACAAGGCCCGGTGGGCGTCCGGCGCCCGCGAGACGATCCAGCTCCGGGTGTTCCGGCGTGGGCTCTACGGGGCGATGCTGCACGGCCTCGAGACGCAGGCGGTGCCGGCCCTGCGTCGGCTGCTCGACCGGGGAGCACGGTGAGCGGCATCGCGGGCCTGATTCACCGGGATTCCCGACGTCCGGTCGACGAGCGTCTCGCTGCCGCGCTCGTCGCGGGGGCGCCGAGCGCAGACCGTCCGAAGCGCCTCGTCGGGCCCGGAGCACTCCTTCTGGGCCTTGGCGAGGCCTGCGCCGAGCAGCTCGCCGACGGCCAGGTCGTGGCGACACTCGACCTGAGCAACATCGACGAGCTTCGCTCGGCGACGGGAGCCGGCTCGCCGGGTCAGATCATCCGGCATCTCTACGAACAGATCGGAACCACCTTCCCGGACCGCCTCCGCGGGGCTCTCAGCATCGCCCTGTGGCTGCCCGGGATCCGCACCCTGGTGCTGGTCGCCGACCGATTCGGCCTGCAGCGCCTGTACTACGCGGTCAGTGCGACGGGCGTGGCGTTCAGTTCGCGCGTCCGTGGGCCGCTCGCGCTCGACGGGACCACCGCCGAGGTGGAGCCCGACGCGATCTACGCATACTTGAATTTCGGCACGGTGCCCGCCCCACGGACTCCGTATCGTGCGGTGCGACGCCTTCCGCCCGGGCACGTGCTCGTGTGGCGAGACGGCGAGGTTCTTGTCCGACCGTACTGGCAGATGAGCTACGAGGAGCGCGTTCGCGACCGGGATACCGCTGCGTCCGAGATGAGGCGTCAGACGGAGGAAGCGGTTCGGCGGGCCCTTCTCGGAGTTGAGGTCAAGCATATCGGGGCCTTCTTGAGCGGGGGCACCGACAGCAGCACGGTGGTGGGGATGATGGGACGCCTCTCCGGAGAGCGGGTCCAGGCCTTCTCCATCGGTTTCCGGGAGGAGCGCTACAACGAGCTCGAGTACGCGGAGCTGGCGGCCCGTCACTTCGGCGCCGCCCACTATACGCGGCTCGTGAGCGCCGACGAGTCCTTCGCGGTCGTCCCGGACCTGGTGTCGGCCTACGATGAGCCGTTCGGAAACAACTCGAATATTCCGACGTATCTCTGTGCCCGCATGGCCCGGGACGCCGGGGTCCGCCTGCTCCTCGCGGGCGACGGCGGAGACGAGATCTTCGGCGGCAACGAGCGCTACCGTCGAGAGCAGGTCCTCGCCCGCTACGGGCTCATCCCGGGCCCGCTGCGGCACGGAGTGATCGAGCCGCTGCTGCGGCATCTCCCGGCTGGTGGTCTAAGTCCGCTGGGGAAGGCGCAGCGCTACGTGGAGCGCGCGTCCCTCCCGAATCCCGACCGCTTCTACTCCAGCGAGTTCTTCGTCGCCCGGGAGCGGGCGTGGCTCCTCCACCCGGAGTTCCTGGCCGCCATCCAGGGCGACACTCCGCTGGAAGTGGCTCGTGAGCACTACCATGGCACTCGCGCCCAGTCGGAGTTGAATCGGCTCATGGGCGTCGACCTCAAGATCACCCTCGGTGACAATGATCTCTTCAAGGTGACGCGGGCCGCCGAGGTCGCCGGCGTCGCGGTGCGGTTCCCTCTGCTCGACGTGTCGCTGGTCGAGTTCACCGGAACGTTATCCGCTCGCGACAAAGTCCGAGGTACCGAGAAGCGATACCTCTTCAAACGCGCCTTCGCCTCGGTACTGCCCGCCGAGATCCTCGCCAAGGTCAAGCACGGCTTCGGTCTGCCGGTCGGCGAGTGGCTCAAGACCCACTCGGGATTCCGCGAGCTGCTGCACGATACGCTGCGGTCGAGCCGCTGTCGGAATCGGAACTACTACGCCCCCGGCGCGCTGGAGTCGCTGTTCCGGCGCCACGCCGAGGACCATACCCCCTACCACGGTGACGTGCTTTGGACGTTGCTGATGCTCGAGCTCTGGCACCGGCGGCACGGAGATGCGCAGTGAGCGTCAAGTCGGAGACGACCCGGGTGCTGTCCAGCGTGCTGTACCGGAGCGGTCTGCTCGGGCCGGTGAGCAGCGCGGTCGGGTACGTGCGGCGGGTCAAGGGCTTTCCGGTTCTCGCCTTCCATCGGGTCAACGACGACGACGACCCGTTCATGCCCGCGCTGCCGACCGCCCTCTTCGCGGCCCGGATGGAGCACATCGGCCGACACTACACCGTTCTCACGGTGGAAGACCTCGCAGAGCGCCTGCGCCGGGGGCGGGTGCCACGGAAGGCGCTCGCGCTCACCTTCGACGACGGCTATCGTGACAATCTCACCCATGCCGCGCCCATCCTGGCCCGCTACGGTTTGCCGGCGACGATCTTCCTGACCACTGGGCACATCGGCACATCCGAGATGCTGTGGTTCGACCGACTGGCCCTGGCCGTCAAGACGACCGATCGGCCTCGGCTCGCCATCGGGCGACAGACCGTGCTCTCGCTTGGTTCGACGGCCGAGCGGCTGCAGGCTTTGCAGGTCGCACTGGGCTATCTGAAGAATCTGCCGGACGCGGTGCGGCGGGATACGCTCGATCAGCTCGTGATCGAGATGGGCGGCGGGCCTCTCGATGGGCCAAAGCGGTTGATGCTCAGCTGGGACGAGGTCGGGGCGCTGAGGGGTCTCGGGTTCTCGGTTGGGGCTCATACCGTCACCCATCCGATCCTGTCCCGGCTGTCGTCGGAGGAAGCCTGGCGGGAGATCAACGACTCGAAGCTCGCGATCGAGCGGGTGCTCGGGACTCGACCCCGGGCGTTCGCGTATCCGAACGGCGGCGCGGAGGACGTCACCGAACTGACCGTGCGCCTGGTCCGGGACGCGGGATTCGCCTGTGCGGTGACCACGCGTCGTGGGCTGAATACATCGACCACCCCGCTCCTGGAGCTCCGCCGCGGCGGACCCTGGGAGCGTCATCTTCCGACGTACGCGCTCAAGCTGGCTCACTACCAGCAAACGGGCGTCTGAGCCAAGGAGGCAGTCTATGTGCGGGATCGTCGGCTATACCGGATGGCAGGACGCGGTCGGAATCCTCGTGGACGGTCTTCGCCGTCTCGAGTACCGCGGGTACGACTCCGCGGGGATTGCGGTCCAGACCCCCGCCGGTCTGGACGTCCGCCGGAGCGTTGGTAAGATAGACAGGCTCAGGCAGGCCATCGAGCGGAGACCGCTCGCCGGAACGACCGGCCTCGGTCACACGCGGTGGGCAACTCATGGCCGTCCCTCCGACGGCAACGCTCACCCGCACGTCGACTGCACGAGGCGGCTGGTGGTGGTGCACAACGGGATCCTCGAGAACTACCTCGAGCTCAAGGCCGAGCTGGAGCGCGAGGGCCACCAGTTCCGTTCGGAGACGGATACGGAAGTGATGGCTCACCTCATCGAGTCTGCGCGCACGAGTGGGCAGGATCTGGTGGCGGCAGTTCGCTGGGCGATCGGCCGGATCCGCGGCGCCTATGCCCTGGGTGTGCTGGCCGCCGACGAGCCTGGCCTCGTCATCACCGCCAAACGCGGTGCCGGCGCAGTGGTGGTGGGCCTGGGAGAGGGTGAGACCTTCGTGGCCTCGGATATCCCAGCCGTGTTGCCGCACACCCGGACGGTTCTGATCTTGGAGGACAACGAGATCGCCGAGGTGACCAGGGACCGCGTCGTGCTGTCGACGATCGCCGGGCACCCGATCGAGCGCACCCCGTCGCACATTACCTGGGACGCGGCGATGGCCGAGAAGGGCGGGTACCCGCACTTCATGCTGAAGGAGATCCACGAGCAGCCGGAAGCGGTTGCGGCCACCTTCCGCGGCCGGGTTGAGCCCGAAAGCGGCTCGGTGGTGCTCCCGGAAGCCAACCTGACGGCAGAGCTGATCGCCGCGATCGAGCGGGTGGTTCTTGTCTCCTGTGGCACCTCGTACCACGCGGCTCTCACGGGTCGGTCCATGATCGAGCGCCTGGCCGGAGTTCGGGGCGAGGTGGACATCGCCTCCGAGTTCCGATACCGCGACGCGGTTCTGGGTCCCGACACCCTCGTGGTGGCGATCTCGCAGTCGGGGGAGACTGCCGACACCCTGGGCGCGGTCCGGGTCGCGCGAGAGCAGGGCTCCCCGGTGCTGGCCATCACCAACGTGGTCGGGTCGGCCTTGGCTCGCGAGGCGGATGGCGTCATCTACACGCACGCCGGCCCCGAGATCGGGGTTGCCTCGACCAAGACGTTCACCACGACGATCACGGCCTGCTATCTGCTCGGTCTGGCCTTGGGCCTCGGCAAGGGCTTTCTCACCGGGCGGGACAGCCAGAAACGGATCGCCGAGCTGCAGGAGATCCCGGCCCTGATGACGGACGCACTCGCGGTCCAGGAGGCGGCGGCCGAGCTGGCGCACCATCTGACCGCGTACAGCAACTTCTTGTATCTGGGCCGCGGCGTGCAGTTCCCGATCGCGCTGGAGGGGGCCCTGAAACTGAAGGAGATTTCCTATGCCCACGCCGAAGGTTATGCGGCGGGCGAGATGAAGCACGGGCCCATCGCGCTCATCGACGAGCGGATGCCCGTGGTCGTGCTGACTCCTCGCGACGGTTCGTACGATCGGATGGTGGGCAACGTCGAGGAGGTCAAGGCCCGCGGGGGCCGCGTCATCGCGATCTGCCACCGCGGTGACGGTGAGATGGCCCGACGCGCCGACCATGTCCTGGAGATTCCAGCCGCGGCGGATCTTCTGTCTCCGCTCCTGACCGTGGTCCCCCTCCAGCTCCTGGCCTACCACATGGCGGTCCTGCGCGGCTGCGACGTCGATCAGCCGCGAAACCTGGCCAAGAGCGTGACGGTCGAGTAGGGGCAGGCGACCACTCATGACCGGACTTCGCGACTATATCCTCCTGGCCGTGGTGGGGGGGCTCGTCCCGGTGAGCCTGATGCGGCCATGGATCGGCGTTCTCGGGTGGTTCTGGATCGCCTACATGGTGCCCCACGCTCTCACGTGGGGCTTCGGCCGCACCCTGCCCCTGGCCGCAATCGTGGGAGGCGCCACGCTCGCGGGGTTCCTCTTCACCAAGGACCGCCGACCCCTTCCGCGCTCCCTGACGGTAGCCCTCTTGATCCTGTTCTTTGCCCACATCACGCTCTCCTCGTCCCTTGCGTTCAACCCGGAGTTGGCGTGGGCCAAGTGGAATTGGGTCAGCAAGATCCTGCTGATGACCCTGGTGACCATGTGCCTGTTCCAGGACCGGACCCGACTGCGGTACCTCTACATGGTCCCCGCTCTAGGCTTGGGTTTCTATGGGCTGAAGGGCGGCATCTGGGTGCTGCGGACCGGGGGCGCCAGTCGACTCTTCGGCCCGGAGAAGAGCTTCTTCGAGGACAACAACACCTTTGGCCTCGCTCTCGCCATGGTGCTACCCCTACTCCTCTATCTCTCCCGTGAAGAGCCTCGGGTGTGGCTCAAGAACCTCATGAAGGCGATGTTCGCGGGCACCACCATCACCATTCTCTTCACGTACTCCCGCGGGGCCTTCCTCGGACTCGCGGTGGCGATCGGCGTCCTGATCTGGCGCTCGCCCTGGCGCCTGCGCTTCGCCACAATCGTGCTCGTCACCGCGATCATCGCGGCGCCGCTGGTTCCGGCCGGGCTCAAAGACCGCATCGGATCGATCTCGAATCAGGAGTCGGCTGAGACACGGGACAACTCCGCGAAGGGACGAATCGAGGCGTGGACCACCGCTTGGGGCATCGCGGTCTCCCATCCGTTCTTCGGTGAGGGCTTCAAGGCTCTGTGGAATACCGAGCTGTGGAACACGTACTTCGGCAACGACTATCTCTCGGTTCGGGACGTTCACAGCCTGTACTTCGAGATATTGAGCGAGCACGGCCTCATGGGGTTCGGGCTCTACCTCGCGATCCTGTTCAGCACACTGGGCACGCTCAGGCGGCTCCGGAAGCGCTGGCGGGACGATCCCGAGCACGGCTACCTGTCACGTTACGCAGAGATGACCGAGCTGGCCATCTATCCATACCTCGTGGCCGGGGCATTTCTGGGGGTCGCGTACTTCGACCTCTACTTCCTCATGGTCGCCACCGGGATTCTGCTCGGTCACCTCTCACTTGAGGCCGAGGCCAAGGCCCGTGCCGCCCAGCCGGCTGCGCCGACTCTGCGCGCGAGGCTCGCGGCCCGGCAGCGATCCCTTCCGAGGACACGGCATGCTTGAAGCATTCGTCAGCACCTGGCGTCACTGGGACCTCGTCGTGAGCTTCGCGCAGCGCGACATCAAGGCCCGCTACAAGCAGACCGCGCTCGGGATCTCCTGGGCGCTGCTCCAGCCGCTGTCGATGATGCTGGTATTCACCCTCGTCTTCTCGGTCTTCGCGAAGGTGCCGAGCGACGGCGTGCCGTATCCGATCTTTGCCTACAGCGCGCTCATCTTTTGGACCTTCTTCGCGAACAGCATCAGCACCGGGACCGTGGCCATGGTGGCGAACGCGACCCTGATCCGGAAGATCTATTTCCCGCGGGAGACCCTGCTCACCTCGGTGGTGCTCGCGGGCTGCCTGGATCTCACCATCGCCTGTGTGCTGTTCGCGGGGATGCTGCTCTACTACAAGATTGCGGTGAGCGCCGCCATCCTGTGGGTGCTGCCGCTACTCGTGCTACAGATCCTCCTCGGTTTGGGCATCACCAGCCTGACCGCCGCCGCGCACGTAAACTTTCGAGACATCGGCCATGCGCTTCCGCTGATGCTGCAGCTGTGGATGTTCGCGAGCCCGGTGGGATACCCGATCAGCGTGATTCCGAGCTGGCTGCGGCCGATCTACATGCTGAATCCTATGGCCGGGATCATCGACGGCTACCGCCGCGCGGTGCTGCTCGGTGAGGCCCCCGATCTGTCGGCTCTCGCGGTCAGCCTCGTCATGACCCTGGTGATCGTGGCGCTGGCGTTTCCCGTGTTCAAACGCGCCGAGCGGACGTTCGCCGACGTGATCTGAGAGGAACTACTCGAAATGTCCGATACGGTCATCGATCTGAACGGCGTCGCCAAGCGGTACCGGCTGCGGCGCGGGTGGCACGTCACTTCGCTCCGGGACGAGGTGGTGCGGCTGGGGTGCCGGGTGCTGGGGCGCCCGGTCGAGCCGCGGGAGGAGTTCTGGGCGTTACGTGACGTCACGTTCTCGCTCGAGCGAGGGGAGATTCTCGGGCTCGTCGGGATGAACGGAGCGGGCAAGAGCACGCTGCTGAAGATCCTCTCGAAGGTCACGGTTCCCACCCGGGGATCTTTTGTGGCCCGAGGTCGGCTCGGCGCCTTGATCGAGATCGGCGCCGGTTTCCATCCCGAGCTCAGCGGACGCGAGAACATTTTCTTGAACGGGGCGATCATGGGGATGTCGAGGCGAGAGGTGCAGGGCAAGTTCGACCGAATCGTGTCGTTCGCGGAGGTAGAGCGCTTCATCGACACCCCGATCAAGCACTACTCTTCTGGCATGCAGATGAGACTGGGTTTCGCGGTGGCCGCGCATACTGATCCTGACATTTTGCTGATCGACGAGATCCTTGCGGTCGGGGATGCGTCGTTCCAGGCGAAGTGCTTGAACAAGCTGGCCGAGCTGAAGGAAGAGGACAAGACGATCATTCTCGTCTCGCACAACCTGACCACGATCACCGAGCATTCGAAGCGCGTGCTGTGGCTGGATCAGGGGGCGGTTCGAATGATTGGGGAGCCGGACGCGGTGGTGGATGCCTTCCTCGAGCACGTGACCGAGGAGATCGGGAGCGACGACGAGGCCGGCGGCCTGGGGGGCCGGGATGTCGACAAGGAGATCAGTATCCTTGGCGTTTCGCTGGCCGACGAGTTCCAGCATCCGCAGTCCCGCTTCGACCGGGGGGACGCGGTGCTGATCGACGTGACCTATTCTTCCTCACAGGCGATGCCGGGGGCGGTGTTCCTGATCTCGATCCAGGATGTTCAGGGGTACCCCCTGGGAGGGGTGTCTACGGATCCGGATGCGGTGAAGATCAACAGTGCGGTCGATCGGGGTGTGGTGCGATTGCGACTCGATCCCCTGATCTTGAACAAGGGCGTGTACACGCTTAGCGTTCACGCGTTGGATCCAGGAACAAAGCGCTACTACGACATCAAGCGGCGGGCGGCGCGGATCCTGGTGGACGGCGAGCGGGCCAGCTCGCGTGAGGCGAGCGGCCACGTGTACTACCCGCACCAGTGGGAGCAGCTCAAGTGAGCGCGATGGGGGCAGGCTGAGATGTGCGGGATCGCAGGGATCGCTGACGTCAGCGGCCGGCCGGTCGACGAGCGGCTACTCCGAGTCATGACCACCGTGCAGGCGCACCGCGGCCCGGACGGCGAGGGCTTTGTCTGTCGCGGAGGGGTGGGTCTGGGGCATCGTCGTCTCGCCATCATCGACTTGGTGACCGGCGAGCAGCCGATGGCGAGCGACGATGGGGCGATCTGGCTTGTATTCAACGGCGAGATCTACAACTACCGGGAGCTGCGTGGCGAGCTCGAGAGCCGGGGCGTTCACTTCCGGACGAGCTCCGACACCGAGGTGATCCTGCGCGCCTATGAGGTCGACGGACCGGCCTGCGTGAGGCGGCTTCGCGGCATGTTCGCCTTCGCGGTGCTGGACGAGCGGGCGGGTCGGGTATTCCTGGCCCGCGACCGCGTGGGCATCAAGCCCCTGGTCTACGCCTGGGATGGACGCCGTTTGCTCTTCGCGTCGGAGATCAAGGGGATCCTGGCAGATCGGAGCGTTCCGCGTGACCTCGACCCGGAGGCGCTCTCCGACTATCTGACCTACCACTACGTGCCGGCCCCCCGGACGATCTTTCGGTCGATCCGCAAGCTGCCACCCGCCTCGACGCTGATCTTGCCGCTCGCCGGCGGGACGCCGGTGGTGTCGAGGTACTGGCAGCTCCAGTTCGCGCCCGACCAGCGGACCGGAGAGTCGGAGTGGCTGGAACGGCTCCAGGGCCATTTGTTCGACGCAGTCAAGAGCCACATGGTCAGCGACGTTCCGATCGGCGCATTTTTGAGCGGGGGGGTGGACTCGAGCTCGGTGGTGGCGCTGATGGCGCAGGCCTCCTCGACGCCGATCCGCACGTTCTCCATCGGATTCGCCGAGGGCGATTTCGACGAGCTGGCCTTTGCCCGCCAGGTGGCGACCCGGTACGGGACCGACCACTACGAGCTCGTGGTGAAGCCCAACGCGGTCGATGTGCTGCCGAAGCTCGCGTGGCATTTCGACGAGCCCTTCGCCGACTCCTCGGCTATCCCCACGTACTACGTATCGAAGATCACGCGAGAGCATGTCACGGTTGCGCTGTCCGGCGATGGCGGAGACGAGAACTTCGCGGGGTACCGGCGGTACGCTCGAGCCCAGCAGCTTCACGAGCGGTTCGACCGGGGGGTCGGACGGCTGGCTCGACCCCTACTCGCCCTGGCCGGTCGGATGTTGCCCGTGGAGGCCCGAGGCCAGGCCTACGCCGAGCTGCTGGGTGCCGGCGGCCTCGGACGCTACCTGCGCCTCGTGTCTTACGAGCGGCGGCGCACCGCCGGTCGTCTGCTCTCCGGAGATCTCGCGGCGGTAGGACGCACGACGGGCGACGTGGCCCTCTTCCGTCGCCTCGCCTCGGAGGCGGGCGCCCGGGACTACGTCTCGACGCTCCAGCATCTGGACATCCAGACCTACCTGCCGGACGACATCCTGACCAAGGTGGATCGGACGAGCATGGCGGTTTCTTTGGAGGCTCGGGTTCCCCTGCTCGATCACGTGTTGATGGAGTTCGTGGCGACGATCCCGTCGACCTTCAAGTTGCGGAACGGGACGGGTAAGCATTTGCTCAAGCGCGCCATGCTGCGGTCCCTTCCGGCGGAGATCCTCACCCGACCGAAGATGGGCTTCGGGGTCCCGCTGGGCACCTGGTTCAACGCCGAGCTTCGAGACATGACGCGAGACATCCTGTTGTCTCCGACCGCGCGGCAGCGCGGCATCTTTCGCCCGGCGGAGGTGGAGCGGGTGCTCCGGGTCCACGACTCGGGCCGGCGCGACTGCTCGGCCCGGCTGTGGGCGCTGGTCTGCTTCGAGCTGTGGATGCGCCAGTGGGCCACCGCCACGCCCCCGAGCGATGTACGGGTGAGCGCCTGACATGTGCGGCATCGCCGGTCTGGTTTGCACCGATCCTCGCTATCCGGTGGATCCTGGCCTTCTGAGCCGGATGACCGGCGTGATCCGGCACCGCGGCCCTGATGCCGACGGCTTCCACCGTGGACCCGGGGTGGGGCTCGGACACCGGCGGCTGAGCATCATCGACCTCTCGACCGGAGACCAGCCGATCTACAACGAGACGGGGACGGTGGCCGTCGTCTTCAACGGCGAGATATACAACTTCGCCGAGCTCGCCCAGGAGCTGGAGGCCGCCGGGCACACCTTCGCCACGCGCTCGGACACCGAGACGATCGTGCACGCGTATGAGCAATTCGGGCTCGACTTCGTCACCCGGCTCCGCGGCATGTTCGCCTTCGCACTCTGGGACGACCGCCATCGCCGTCTGGTCCTCGCCCGCGATCGCGCGGGCAAGAAGCCGCTCTACTACCACGCCGACTCCGAGCGTCTGCTGTTCGCCTCCGAGATCAAGGGGCTGTTGCAGGATTCGAGCATCAAGCGGCGCGTGAGCGTCGAGGCTCTCGACGACTACTTCACCTTCGGCTGTATTCCGAGCCCGAACACGGTGTTCCAGGACATTCACCAGGTGCCTGCGGCTCATATTCTGGTCTGGGAGCGGGGCGCCGTACGCCTCCAGGAGTACTGGGACGTCACGTTCGACCCGACCGGGCCTCATCGGCCCGGGGAGGCGTTGGAGGAGTTCAACGAGCTGTTCGACGAGGCCGTCCGGATGCGGATGGTGGCCGACGTTCCGCTCGGAGCATTCCTGAGCGGTGGCGTCGACTCCTCGGCGGTGGTGGCTTCCATGGCCCGCCAGTCTGCGAGGCCGGTGGTCACCACCAGCGTCGGATTCGCCGAGAGCACGCACAGCGAGCTCGAGCACGCCAGCACGGTGGCCCGGGCGGTAGGGAGCGACCATCACGAGCTGATCGTGAAGCCCGACGCGGTGGCGGACCTGCCACGGCTCGTCTGGCACCTCGACCAGCCGTTCGCGGATTCGTCTGCGCTGCCCACCTATTACGTGTCGCGGGCGGCGCGCGAGCGGGTGACCGTCGCGCTTTCCGGAGACGGCGGCGACGAGATCTTCGCGGGATACCAGCGCCGCTACGGGATTCACCGTCTGGAGAACCGGCTGCGCACCATGATTCCCGGTCCGATCCGGCGCGGGGTCCTTGCCCCACTCGCCCGGATCTACCCGCGGTCCGACCGCATCCCGCGCCCGCTGCGCCTGAAGCTGGTGATGAGCAATCTCGGTCGGTCCTTCGAACGGGCCTACTTCCGCGACATGTCGCTCTTCCTGGACGAGGAGCGGCAGGCGCTGTGCAGCTCGGAGTTCCTGGACCAGGTGCGGCAACGCGATCCGTTCGAGGCATTCTCGCGCCACTTCGACCGGGTGCGGGACGCCGATCCGCTGTCGCGCGTGCTCTACGTGGACTTCAAGACGTGGCTCGCCAACGACATCCTGGTCAAGGTGGATCGGATGAGCATGGCGTGCTCGCTGGAGGTCCGGGCACCCCTCCTGGACCACAAGATCGTGGAGTTCGCGGCGCGCTTGCCCGCCTCGCTCAAGTATCGAGGAGCGGTGTCGAAGTATCTGCTGAAGGAGCATCTCGGGGCGCGCCTGCCGCAGGCGGGGGTGCACCGGCAGAAGCAGGGCTTCGAGCTGCCGCTGGCGGAGTGGCTACGGGGAAACCTGCGAGAGGTCGCGGACGATCTCTTGTTCTCGCGCCAGGCTTCCGCCCGGGGCTACGTGCGACCCGAAGAGGTGAGGCGGATCTGGGGCGCCCACCAGCGGCGGTCTCGCAACCATTCCGCGAAGATCTGGGCGCTGATGGTGCTGGAGCTCTGGCACCGTGCCTACGTGGATACGCCGTGAGCGACTTCGAGGAACAGTGGCAGCGTCGTTTCGAGAGGTTTGCGACACGCCACGAGGCTGACCACCAGGTGTCCGGCTGGTCGCTGGCGGGCCTTCGGCAGCGAGTGGGCATCTTCGAGGGTCTGCTGGATCGGGGACTGGTGCCGGCCGGCGGCCGGGTGCTCGAGCTCGGGTGCGGGGCCGGCACGTACGTGCGCCTCCTCGGGAAACGCGGACACGCGGTGGTCGGGCTGGACTACTCGCTGCCGAGCCTCGCCCGGGCCGCCGCCGCCGATCCCGGGCGGTTCGGTCGATACGTGGCAGGCAGCAGCTACGCGCTGCCATTTCCGGCCGGATCGTTCGACGCGGTGACCTGCGTAGGGGTGCTGCCGGTCCTCACCGAGCCCGGCGCGGCGATCGCCGAGATGGCGAGAGTCCTGTCCGGCCGGGGCGCCCTGCTGATCGAGACCTTGAACGCCTGGAACCCGATCGCGGTGGTGCGACGCCTCACCGCGCTCAGTCAGAAACAGCCCACGCATCTCCGTTACGGCACGGCGGGCGCCGTCGAACGCGCCATGGTGGCCAACGGGGTGAGACCAGTGGAGCGCATCGGGGTGATCCTGCCTCCGAAGTCTTTGCCTCGCCTCACGGAGCCGCTGGGCCGACCCTGGGTGAATCGCGCGCTCGGCTCGACGCCCGGGGTACGCGCGGTCGCGGCGCACGCGTTCTGGATCGTGGGGAGCAAGGCATGAGCTCGGCGGGAGCGCAGGAGGTGAGCGCGGCGGAGGGGTCGCCTGCGACGCGACGGCGGTCGGCGCTGATCGCGCACGTCATCCCGACGCTACGTGTGGCGGGCCTCGAGAACGTGGTTGCGCGCCTGACCGATCGGCTCCGGGTCGGCTTCCGGCACGCCGTGGTGACGCCGGCCGGTGACGGCCCGATGCGGGCCCGCTTTCCCGAGGACGTGCCGGTCATTGCGATGGCCGAGCAGCACCGGCCCGATCGCTGGAACGCGCTTCGCATGGCCCGGCTGTTCCGGGCGCTGCGTCCTGATATCGTGCACAGCCGGAACTGGAGCTGCGTGGACGCGATCATCGGCGCGCGCCTCGCCGGCGTGCCGATCGTGATCCACAGTGAGCATGGGCGTGAAGCGAGCGATCCCGAGGGTCGCAATCGGCTCCGGCGAATCGGCCGAAGGATGCTCTCCCCGATGGTCAGCCAGTTCGTCACCGTCTCGCGGGACCTGGCTCGGTGGCTGATCGAGGATATCGGGGTGCCTCGCGGCAAGGTCTTGTCGATCTGCAACGGGGTGGACACACAGCGGTTCGTCCCCGCGGGACGTCAGGCGGCACGGGCGGCGCTCGGGCTCGGCCCGGAGCAGGTCGTGATCGGCACCGTCGGACGCCTGGACCCCGTCAAAGATCAGGTCGGCCTCCTGAAGGCCTTCAGCCAGCTCCCCGATGACTCCCGGACCGTCCTGCTGATCGTCGGCGACGGACCTTGCCGACAGGACCTGGAGGCCACCGTGGACGCGCTCGGGCTGCGTGAGCGCGTACGGCTGCTCGGAGAGCGCAACGACGTCCCGGCCGTTCTGTCTGCGATGGACGTGTTCGTTCTCTGCTCGGTCGGAGAGGGCATCTCGAATACGATCCTGGAGGCGATGGCCACCGGGCTACCGGTGGTGGCGACCCGCGTCGGGGGCAATCCTGAGCTGGTGACCGACGGAAGCACCGGCTTCCTGGTGGAGGCAAGCTCGGCGGTTGCGCTGGCCACTTCCCTGCGCCGTTATCTGGACGACCCAATGCTCCTCGCGCAGCACGGCGGCGCCGCGCGCGACCACGCCGAGGCCGAGTTCAGTCTGGAGCGGATGGTCGGAGCCTACGAGCGACTCTACCGCGGGCTCCTCGACCAACGGACGCGACGATGAGCGGGCGGATCCATTTGTTCCGCGTGGTGGTGTTGACCGGATTCGACTCGCCGTCGACGCGGCTGGCCATCCGGCGTGTCATGACCCTGCCGGGCGTCGCGGTGAGCGGCGTCGTCTACGACCGCGGAGTCTTCACGCTGAAGACTCGAATTCGCCGCTTCTGGAAGCGCGGTCGGCGGGACGGTCTTCCCTACCTGGCGGGCCGGGTGCTCGGTACTCTGGCGACGCGCGCGATGAGACCCTTTCGGCGGCCGTTCGACCCCGACCCGATCCGCCAGGCGATCTTCCCGGACGAGGTCCGGTCGCTCCCGGACCTGTGTGGGCGCCACGGCATCCCCCTGGTGACGGTGGACTCGCTCAACTCCGAGGAAGCCCAGGGACATCTCGCGAGGATGGGAGCCGATCTGGGCCTGGTCATCGGCACCCGTATCCTCAGGCGGCAGTCGTTCGCGATCCCGCGCCTGGGTGCGGTCAACGTCCACAAGGGCAAGGTGCCGGAGTACCGGGGTCAACCTCCGGCGTTCTGGGAGCTGTACCACGGGGAGACAAAGGCCGGGGTGACCATCCACATGGTCGAGGCCAAGCTCGACGCGGGGGACGTGGTGCGCGAGGGCACCGTCCCGATCGGCGCCGCCGACACCGAGCACAGCGTCAAGCTCAAGCTGGACGAGCTGGCCGCCGATCTTCTCGCCGAGGCGGTGGAGGACATCGCGTCCGGCCGAGCCACCCCGCGTGCCCAGCAGCCTTCGGCGGTGCCGCCCTTCACCACCCCGACCCGGGCCCAGCGCGCCGCGCTCGACCGACGCCTCGGCACGACGCCCCAACCGGCCTTGAAGCAGGCCATCAAGCGGGCATTCTACCGGTTCTGCCTGGCCGGCGGGCCGATCTGGTTGCGGAACCTCTGGCTGCGGCTCGGGCGTCGGACACGGTGCACCGTCCTGCTGTACCACCGTGTGAACGACACGTCCAAGGACAAGCTCACCACGAGTGTGAATCGATTCATCGAGCACCTGGCTATGCTGCGGAGTCGCTACCCGGTGGTCACGCTGCAGGCGGCCCGCGAGGCGCTCGCGGCGGGGCACTATCTCGGTCCGAACGTGGTCGTCATCACCTTCGACGACGGCTATGCCGACAACTACGAATACGCCGCGCCGATCCTGGAGCACTTCCGGTTGCCCGCGACGTTCTTCGTGACCGCGGGATTGGTTGGCACGCCGCGCCCGTTCCCCCACGACGCCCGCTTCCCGCACCACTTCCGGCCAATGACCTGGGACCAGGTGGAGGGGCTTGCGGCGCGGGGCTTCGGCATCGGCTCGCACGGCATGACCCACGCCAATCTCGCGCGCTGCCCCCTCGAGGAGGCGCGGCGAGAGATCGTCGAGAGTCGGGATCTGATCCAGCGCCGCCTGGGAGCCCCGGTGACGTGTTTCGCGTATCCGTTCGGCGGCCGTCAGGACGTCACACCCGCCGTGATCGGCGAGATCAGGGCCGCGGGCTACGAGGTGATCGCGTCGGCCTATGGCGGAGTGAACGTCAACTGGCTCGATCCGAGCAACGTGGTTCGCATCGGAGTGAGCGATGCGTACGATACGTGGGCGCTCCGAGCCGAGATCGAGGGGATCAGCCTGCAGGGTCTCCGGCGCGAGTGGGCGAGTCCGGACAATCCCGCGGCGGTCGACCGGCAGGCGGTCTCTACGAGCACGCCGGCTTCCCGCGGCCGAGGGGGCCCGGCATGAAGGTCCTTCACGTCCTCGACCATTCACTGCCGGTGGCCAGCGGCTACAGCTATCGAAGCCGCAGCATCGTCACGTTCGAGAAACGGCTGGGGCTGTCGCCGGTCGTGCTCACGTCGCCCAAGCACGGCAACCCGCAGGACGACTGCGAGATGCGCGAGGGGATCGCCCACTACCGCACCGGGTCCTCCGGTGGCCGTCTGCCGTTCGTCCGCGAGGCGCGGCTGATGACGCGGCTCACCCGGCGGATCATGCAGGTGGCCCGCCGGGAGCAGGTCGCGGTGATCCATGCCCACTCTCCTCTCCTCAACGGGCTGCCGGCGCTGTGGGCTGCGCGCCGGCTGGGAATCCGCGTGATCTACGAGGTGCGCACGTTCTGGGAGGACGCCGCGGTCAACCACGGGACGTTCGCCGAGGGGTCCCTCCGGTACCGGATCAGCCGCGCCCTCGAGTCCACGGTGCTCCGGCGGGCCGACGCGGTGGTGGCCATCTGTGCCGGCATCAGGGCCGAGGTGCTGGCCCGAGGCGTGCCCGTGGAACGGGTGACCGTCGTGCCCAACGGGGTGGATCCAGAGTGGCTCGAGCGGCGGCCGCGCGTCGAGGCGCTGGCTGCGCGGTTCGGCCTTGGGCAGGCTCCAGTCTTCGGCTACGTGGGCTCGTTCAGTCACTACGAAGGGCTCCCGTTTCTGGTGAACGCGGCTCCGGAATTTCTGGAGCGCTTCCCGGGATCACGGCTCCTGATCGTGGGCGGCGGGCGCGACGAGACGCAGCTTCGCGAGGCGGTGCGGCGCGCCGGACCTTCTGTGGTCCTGACCGGACGGATCCCGCAGGACGAAGTGCGCGATCTCTACACGCTGATGGACGTGCTGGTGCTGCCCCGTCGGCGGATCCGCCTCACCGAGATGGTCACCCCGCTGAAGCCGCTCGAGGCCATGGCCGCGGGTACCACGGTTCTCGCGAGCGACATCGGCGGTCATACCGAGTTGATCGACGACGGTCACACTGGCGTCCTCTTCAAGACCGAGAGCGCGGAGTCTCTCGTGGAGCAGGCGGCGCGTTTGGCCGGGCAGCCGGACCTGAGGCGCCACGTAGCCGACAATGCGCGACGGTTCATCGAGCAGGAGCGCACTTGGGATCGCATCGTGGGCCGGTATCTGCCGATCTATCGCGGGGCGAGCTGATGCGGGTCCTGGTGCTCAGCTCCACGTTCCCGAACTCGACGCAGCCCAATCGGGGGGTATTCGTTCGCGAGCGCATCTCTCGCCTCGCCCGCCGGTGCGACGTCGTCGTGGTCGCGCCGATTCCATGGTTCCCGCTCAATCGCTGGATCCGATCGGATCGGGCGAACGCCGCGCCGGTGGACGACCAGAACGGGCTCACGGTGTACCATCCGCGGTTCTTCTCCCTGCCGCGCTACGGCAAGTTCCTCGATGGCCTCTTCTACGCGCTGTCGCTGGTGCCGTTCCTGGTGCGGCTGCGGCGCCGCTTCGCCTTCGAAGTCATCGACGCGCATTTCGCCTTTCCGGATGGCGTGGCCGCCACCCTGATCGGGCGTTTGTTCCGCTGCCCGGTGGTGATCACGCTGCGCGGCAGCATCGCCCGGCTCTCCACCTATCGGCTCCACCGTCCCCAGATCCGGTGGGCGCTCCTTCGGACGGAGCGGGTGACCGCGGTGGCCGATTATCTGCGACGTATCGCGATCGGGATCGGGGTGCCGGGAGAGCGCGTCCGCGTGATTCCGAACGGAGTCGATCTCGGAAGCTTCGCTCCCGGCGACCGTACCGAGGCACGGCTCGCCTGCGATCTGCCGGCCGATCGCCCGATCCTCCTCACGGTCGCCGCGGTGTACGCGTGGAAAGGCCAGCACACGGTGGTGGAGGCCCTGTCGGGGCTTCTGGAGCGGTTCCCGCGCCTGCTCTACGTCATGGTCGGGGGCGCCCGGCCGGAGGAGCCGGACTATGTCCCGGCGCTGCGCCGTCGAGTGAGCGAGCTCGGCCTCGACGATCACGTACGCTTCGTCGGGCCGCAGCCGCACGGGCAACTTGGCCGGTGGTTCAACGCCGCCGATGTCTCGGTGCTCGCTACGCGGTCGGAGGGGTGCCCGAACGTGTTGCTCGAGTCGTTGGCCTGTGGCGTGCCGGTGGTCTCCACGGAGGTCGGCGGGGTCCCGGAGATCGTCCGGTCAGGTGTCGACGGCATCCTGGCCCCCTACGGGGACGTCGCGGCGCTACAGGCTGGGCTGCGCGCCGCGCTGGAGCGTAGCTGGGACCGGGAAGCCCTAGTGCGGCGGGCCCGGGAGTTCGACTGGGCGGATGCCGTCGAGCAGGCGCTCGAGGAGATCCACCACGCGCTCAAGGAGGCCCGATGAACGAGCGCCTGGTTCGAGATGTCCTGTTCCCCCTGCACGAGCGGCTCAAGGGCAAGCCCACGTTCCCCTGGCTCCGGGAGCTGGAGCGAACCCAGTGGCTGCCGCCGGCCGCGCTCCGCGAGTATCAGCTTCAGCGGATGCTGGCGCTCGTGGAGTGGGCCTACGCCAACACGCCTTACTACCGGGGCCTGCTGGACGACCACGGCCTGGCGCCGGGTCGTATGCAGTCCTACGAAGATGTCCAGCGAATCCCCTATCTCACCCGCGAGCACCTAAAGGGTCGATTCGACGATCTTCGTGCTCGTGCCGATCTGGTAGGAGTGCACGCCCGGTCTTCCGGTGGGTCCACCGGATCTCCGGTGAAAATTCTCGTCGACATGGGCCGCATGGGTATTCAGGAGGCGGCGCGGTTTCGGGCACATCGCTGGTACGGGGTCGACCCGGGAGCGCGCGAGGTACTGGTCTGGGGCTCGCCGCTCGAGACGACCCGGCAGGATCGGATCCGGCAGCTTCGCGATTTCCTCATGAACTCTCGGATGCTCGATGCCTTCCAACTGGGCCCCGATACGTTGCCGGCGCATGCCCGCGCGTTGCGGAGGTATCGTCCCCGCCTCGTGTACGGCTACGCCAACGCGGTGTACCTGCTGGCCCGCTACTTTCGGCGGGAGGGCCTGGGGGGCCCCCCTGAGCTTCGGGTCGTCTTCACCACCGCCGAGCCGCTGCACGACTTCCAGCGGGAGACCATCCGGGCGGCCTTCGGGTGCCACGTCGCCGAGGAATACGGCTGCCGGGACGGCGGCCTCGCAGCGTTCGAGTGTCCCGAAGGAGGAATGCACACCTTCGCGGAAGGCTCGTACCTGGAGATCAAAGACCCGGACGCCGACGGCCGAGGGGAGATCGTCCTGACGTGCCTCGACTCGCTCGCATTCCCGACCATCAGGTATCGGACGGGCGACATCGGCCGGCTGGACCCCACGCCGTGTGCCTGCGGCCGCAGCCTGCCCAAGATCAAGGCGGTAGAAGGCCGACTCCTTGACTTCCTGGTGACCGCGCACGGCCGGGTCCTGCACCCGACGTCGGTGATGCACATTCTCCGAGAGATCCCGGTCGTCCGTGAGTCGCGCGTCGTGCAGGAGGAGCTCGGCCGCATCGTCGTCCACCTGGTACCGGTCCGGCCGATGACGCGGGTCGAGCTGGACGACCTGCAGGGCAAGTTCCGCATTCTCTTCGGGGCCGAGATGCGCGTCGAGCTCGTCGAAGGCCGCGCGCTGCCTCCCGTCCCGTCGGGGAAGTTCCGGCCGGTCGAGTCCCGTATCGGCCGGGATGTCGTCGAACAACTACTGAGCGCCAGGAGCTGATCATGAGCGATCCATTGAAGATCTGCGTCGTCGGAACCGGCCACATCGGCCTGCCGCTCGCCGCGGTGCTCGCCGACACGGGGTTCCAGGTGACGGGCTACGATACAAACGACGACTTCATCAGTCGCGTCAACACCAGCGGGCGCGTGGACTTCCGGGAAGAGGGGCTCGAGGAGCTCCTGCGGGCTCATCTCCACAAGGGCCTCACGCTGACGTCGACGCCGCCGGCCAACCAGGACATCTACGTCATCACCGTCGGCACCCCGCTGGAATCGGGGACCGATCGGCCCAACCTGGATCGGATCCGCGTCGCGGTCCAGCGGATCGCCGCCGGCTTCGGGCCCGACCCGCTGGTCGTGCTCCGCAGCACGGTGAGCATCGGCACCACCCGCAGCATCGTGCTGCCCGAGATCCGACGTCACCGCGATCGGTTCGGCCTCGCCTTCTGTCCGGAGCGGACGATCGAGGGCAAAGCCATTCCCGAGATGCGATCGCTCCCGCAGATCATCGGAGGTTTGGACGACCAGAGTGTCGAGCGGGCCGAGCGGCTGTTCCGCCTCATCACGCCCAAGATCGTGCGGGTCTCGTCGCTCGAGGCGGCCGAGATGATCAAGCTCATCAACAACACGTACCGCGACCTCACGTTCGCCTTCGCCAACGAGGTGGCGCTCATCGCGGAGCGCATGGGGCTGTCCGCCGGCGAGATGATCCACGCCGCCAACGTGGACTATCCGCGCTCGAACGTGGCCCGGCCGGGATTCGTGGGCGGCCCCTGCCTCGAGAAAGACGCCCTCATCCTCATCGACAGCCTGCACCAGATCGACTTCCGGCCGCGAGTCATCGAGGAGGCCCGGCGGATCAACCAGGCGCTGCCCGATCACGTGGCGGACCGGATCCTCGCCGAGATTCGCCGCGGGCGTTCCGGGGGCGGCCCGGCCCGAGTCCTCGTGACCGGATTCGCCTTCAAGGGGCGACCCGCCACCGAGGACGTCCGCGGCTCGGCGGCCATCCCGCTCATGACGCGCCTGCAGGCCGCCGGGGTCGAGGTCTGGGGACACGACTTCGTGACCTCCGACAAGGTCATCGCCGAGCTCGGGGCGCGGGCCTGCACCCTCGAGGAGGGATTCGAGGGCGCGGACGGGGCGATCATCATGAACAACCACGTGGGATACCTGACCGCCGGAGTCCCCGCACTGGCCCGTCGGCTGAAGCGGCCCGCCTTCGTGTTCGACAGCTGGAGCCTGTTCGAGGCCCACCAGTTCGAGTCCGTCGCCGGGGTTCGCTACGCGGCCCTCGGAAGCCCGTTCGAAGGCCGATGAAGATCCTTTTTCTCTGCCACCGGCTGCCCTACCCGCCCAAGCGTGGCGGCAAGATCCGGCCCTTCAACATGATCCGGCACCTCGGCCGCAGCCATGAGGTCACGGTGGCCACCCTCGCCAGGACGGCGGGTGAGCAGGCCGAGGGGCGCGAGCTCGAGCGGCACTGCCACGAGCTTCACGTCGCGCGCATCCCCGCCTATGCGGCCTGGGCCCGCTTCGCGCTCCACGCGCTCACCGGCTACCCGTCGACCTTCGGATACTTCTACTCGCCAGAGCTGGCGAGGACCGTGTCGCGCCTGCTCGACACGAAGCACTTCGACGCCATCCTGGTGCACTGCTCCTCGATGGGGCCGTACGTGGCGAGTCACCGAGGATTCCGGCGCATCATGGACTTCGGTGACGCCGATTCGGAGAAGTGGTTCGAATACAGCCGCACCGCCCCGTGGCCGCTGTCTCTCGCGTTCCGTCTCGAGGGCCGCAAGGTGCGGAGCTACGAGCGCCGGCTGGGCGCCCAGTTCGACGCCTGCTCGGTCAATGCGCCCCGTGAGCGTGACGTGCTGCGCGCCTACGTGCCCACCCCGATCCATGTCATCCCGAACGGGGTGGATCTCGAGTACTTCCGGGCGCGCCGCGAGCCGAGCGGCACGTATGTCCCGCACCGGCTGATCTTCACCGGCAACATGTCCTACCGGCCGAACGTGGATGCGGTCGGCCACCTGGTAGCGAACATCCTGCCGAGGGTGCGCGCGGAGATCCCCGACGTCGAGCTCCATATCGTCGGCATGGACCCGACGCCCGCGGTCCGGAAGCTGGGCGACGGCGCCCGGGTCGTCGTCACCGGACGTGTCGACGACGTCCGTCCATATTTCGAGGACGCGGCGGTGGCGGTCGTCCCGCTGCGAGTGGCGCGCGGCCTCCAGAACAAGGTGCTCGAGGCCATGGCGATGCGGGTGCCGGTCGTGGCCAGCGAGGCCGCGTACCAGGGCATCACCGCCGTTCCGGGCCGTGACCTGATGGTGGCCGGAGACCCGGAGGCCTTCGGCGGGGCGGTGGTGCGCCTTCTGCGCGAGCCTGCCGTCCGGGAGCGCTATGCGGCCGCGGGTCGGGCCTGCGTAGAGGAGAATCACAACTGGAGCGCGCTGCTGCCTCGCCTCGAGGAGCTCGTGACCGGCCCTCTGCCGCTCCGGAGCGCTACCGCCTCGGCCGGCCGCGACGGGGCCTGACCCCAAGGAGGTGTCTATGAGACGTTCACATCGTTCGGGTTTCGGTCTTGCGCTCGCATCCCTGCTCGCCCTGCTAGGCTCCGCGGGGCCGGCCCGGGCGCAGGGCGTCCCCGAGAGCATGCTCAGGTCGAGTAGGGACACCGCGGTGATCAAAGGTCAGTTGAGGCTCGCGGTCACACTGGGCAGTGAGGTGCTGGCCGGCCTGCAGGCGGCGCCGCTCGACGACTCGGTGCCCCTGGATCCTGCTCTCATCAAGAAGGCCCGGGAGACCTACGCGTTGGTGCGCGCCGGCCGGCACGGCTTCGAGCTGGAGAATGAGTGGAACGACGGCAAGAAGGGCATAATCCGGGACCCGATCAAGGAGCTGGCCTTCAAGCGGGTCGACGTCGCGTGGAATTTGTCGCGGACTCCGATCGAGTCCCTGACCAGCGCTGGTGTCTCGCGGGCGGACTATCTCCAGCACGCAACCGAGGACCTGGCCAAGGCCATCCAACTCATCAACCAGGCCCTGGTGATCCTGCCGTGAAGCGCGCGATCGTCGTCCTCCTCGGGCTCGTCGGGGCGGCGGTCGCAAGCCTACACGGGCCGGGCTCCGCCGCGCCCGCCGATTCTCCCGCGACACTGCTCGGCGGGAGCCTGAGCGCTGATCCGCTGGGATGGGCCTTTCATCCGACCATCGCCGTCGCGAAGGACGGCTCGGTGTACGTCGCCTGGTCGCAGCACTTGAGGCCGGAGAACTGGGAGCACGCTGGCACGTGGGTCAAGCGCTGGGCACGTGGATCCTGGCAGGCTCTGGGCGGCCGAATCGGACACACCAACCGAGACCCCGGTGGGCGGTGGACCGAGGGATACGCACCGTCTCTGGCGATCCTGGACGGCACGCCGTACCTGGCCTGGTACGAGGGGGGCGGGTACGGTTGGGGAGCGATCGACGGCACCAATATCCGTTCCTCCGTCTTCGTGGCCCACTGGGATGGCTCGCAGTGGACCCTCGACGCCAATGGTGCGATGCCCAATCGGGCGCTGAACACCGATCCGGAAGTCGCGGCCCGCACTCCGGCACTCGCCGCGGTGGCCGGCGTGATCCACACGGCATGGATCGAGGTGCGGCGGGTTCCCGATCGTGGCACCTACAACGTAGTGGTCGTGAAGCGCCTGAGCGGCGGCCGCTGGCTGCCGGTCGGGCCGGATCTCCGGGCTGAGTCTGCGGACAACACACGGATGCTGGACTTGGCCCTGATCGACGCGGGCGGTGCGCCGCACGTCGCGTGGTCGGAGGCGGTGACCGCCAATGCGGGCGGCCGGGCGCAGGTGCACGTCGCGAAGTGGACCGGGACCGAGTGGACGCGGATCGGCCGGTCGCTCAACGTCTCGCGCGGCGGATTCGCGAACTGCGTCGCCCTGGCCGGATCCGGGAATGCGCTCTATGTCGCCTGGCAAGAGCGCGGTCTGGCTGGGAAGAACCAGATCTACGTCAAGAGCTGGGACGGTAGCGCATGGTCCGCCGCGCCCGGGAACCTCAACGTCGATCCCGACCGCGGCGAAGCCGGGCGCCCGGCTCTTGCGTCCGACGGCTCGCGGTCATGGCTGGCGTGGACCGAGGGCGCGCCGGGGCAGCGGGGAGGACTCTACGCCCGAGCACTCGGCCCGGGTGGATGGGGGGCTCCGATGGGCCCGCTGAACGTGGACCGCGAGGCCGGCGCACCCGATGGGCCCACGCTCGGAGCGGGCTCGAGCGGCGTGTTCCTGGCGTGGGCCGAGAAGAATCCGCCACCGGCGACGAAGCAGGTCTACGTGAGGGCGCTCCAGTGACGTTGCGCGTGCGGCTCGGGCTCGTCGTGGCGACGGTGATGTGCATCACCACCGGGGGATTGCTTGCGTCGGGCCGGTCCCAGCAGCCGTTCGCCGCGAGCGGCCTGCCCGCGAACACGTGGGTGAATCTGCGGGCCGGCGGCGTGGTCTCGGGGAACGGGGTCGGAGACGAAGGATACAGCACCTTCGTCTACTCCCCGGGGCTGAAGAAAGGTCTCGTCTTTGCCAAGTATCACGCCTTCGAGATGGGCGGTGGCGAGGACCAGAACGCGCTCCTTGCCTACGACTTTGGCCTGAACCGCTGGGACGTCCTGGAGATCACCGAGGATGCCTGGAGCGAACACCTCCCGGGCGTCGGGCACGATCAGGGTAACGTGGTCATCGATCCGCGGCGCGACTGGTACATCACGCGTGGCAACATGACTCTGCACGGCAACACCGGATACCAGACCTACATCTACGATGTCCGCGCCGGACGGGGCAAGCGAATGACCCCGGCGGTCGAGCCGAACCTCTACCATAGCGTCGCCAGCGCCTTCGATCCCGACCGGGGGGTCATGCTGAGCACACGCGGCCCGGCTTGGCTCTATGACCCTGACAAGAACACATGGACCGAGGTCGGCGGCAGTCCCTCCGACCGCGCAGCTCCGGCGCTGGTGTACGACGGCCGAAACCGCGTATTCGTGATGTTCGGAGGCGGTCAGTCGGGAGAGACCTGGACCTTCGACGCCGGGTCCCGCCAGTGGCGGAAGCGCAAGCCGCCGCTATCGCCACCCGCCCGGTACGCCGGCAACATCGCCTTCGATTCCGACACGGGTACCATCCTGCTGGTGGGTGGGGCGGCTGGAGACCCCCTGAGCGACATGTGGGTGTACGACACCGCCCGTGATGTCTGGGCTCCCCTGCCATACCGGGCTCCAGTGCCGTCCACTACCGCATCCGGAAACCGGTTGATCTACGACAGCCACAACCACGTATTTCTCCTCAAGGACATCATCTCGCTGAGAGACGTGTGGGCGTTCCGGTACGTACCGGACCCCGTTACCTCTCGCTGAAGCGCGCCCGGCAATGCAAGTCCCTCTACCCGTCAACACTCCGCGCAATGGTTGCACGGACAGGCATCGGCTAACTGCTCAATTTCGCTGTGGTCCCAGTCCTAGCTTCCGGGGGGGTGTTCGCGTCCATGCAATCGTTGTCGTTCCGCTGAAACGTCTTGCCCATTCACGGGAGCGAAATACTCTCCTAACTGAGCGCCAAGAGCTGATAAATCAATACGTTGGGCGCTGCGGTACATCTTCCGCTGGCACCCGGTTTGCTCGGTGTCCTGTAGTCTTCGATGCTCGATCTTCTCGTCGCCGCCAGTCTCCGGCCTGAGATCAGGAGATGGGAGCCCAATGCTAGAACCCAATGTGCCGCAGGCAGCCGTGGAGACGGCCGAGGAGCAGGGCGAAATCCCGAGGCTGAAGGCGTACCTGGAGGCCGTGGTCTCCAACCTGCGCGGCGCGCCGGACAGCGCGCCATCGGGTGTCGTCGAGCCGGCTCAGGCGCCCCAGCGTGTCTTCGACACGCTGACGAACCGTGAGTTCTGTTACCTGAGCAAGACGCGGGTCGCCCCCTACCGGGTGAACGTGCTGGAGGCGGTAGCCGAAGCGCAGCGTCGCGGAGCGCCGGTTCATTTCTTCTACGACCTGGGCGGCGGCTACCATGCGAGCACGCAGCCCGGCCAGGAGGACCTGTCCTTCGACGTCGGCCTGGCCGAGCTCCTCGTCCTGGGCCAGATCTCTACGTTCGCAGCAAGGGCTACCCGTTTTCATCCACCTGGGGTAAGGTTCTCCCTGGTCATCGACAACATGTGCGCGCTCCTGATCAACGATATCCCCCTCGCCAGCACGCTCGGCTATTGTGGCCGGCTTCGTGGCCTCATCCAGGAGCTCCGCTGCGACGACATGGTCGACGTTCTCGTGGAGTCGGAGCACATCTCGGTCGACGATTTCCAGCGGGTGCAGGCGCAGGCGGTAGCTCACGCGGGACCCATCGAGGTGACCCGCAAGCAGCACGACAACGTGGAGCGCTTCCTGGGGCGCGTCTGCGACCCGGCCGAGGCGGCCGAGCGAACCCGGAGATATCAGGCGGTGATCGACGCCTCCGAGCGCCTGCTCGAGCCGCTGATCTCGGGCGTGCACATGACCCAGCGCGCGACCGACATCACGCTCTGCTTTCGCCCCTTCCCGGGTGCAGACTCGCGCATTCAGTGCGGCGAGGTCGTGCTCACTACGAATGCGAAGCAGAAGCTGTATCCGATTCTCATGACCAGCAGCAATCGCCCGGACTACGCCTGTCGACGCTATCGCTTCCCCGAGCTCCTCTCTCCGGCGATCCCGCACGTGACGTATGCCGAACCGATTCCGCGAGAGCACATCGATCCCGACGCCACCTAGCTGCGGCAGAGACGGTCTGTCGACGATGTCGTCCGACGGCGCCGCTCTCGGTCGCGGCCTTCCCGACCTGCCGATCCGATTTCGCTGGCCGGGCCAGGGACCGTCCGGCGAATGCGATAATTTCTTCCTCGGAGTCTGGCACCCGCGCCGGCGCATCCAGGTGGAATGGGTCGGCACGCCTTCGGCGCCCCACGTATCACGGCGCGGGCCGAACTGGCTGCTCGCCAGCGCCGCCTCGCCGGTCCACCCCGCCGGGACCGGACTAGTACACGCGGGGCAGGACGGCTCCGGTGCCGCGTTCCGGGGCTACATTGTTCCGCGGCTGCACTCGTACGCCCCCGGCCCAGACATCCTGCAATATTGGACTCGGGCCGTGCGCTCCGAGCACAACGGCGTTTTCTCCGCCGCGGTGATCGGAGCTGAGGGTAGGACCCTCACCCTGCTCACGGACGTGCTCGGGATGGGACCGCTCTACTACCGCGCTTTTGGAGAGGCGATCGTCTTCGCCACCAACTCCCGATTCCTGTTGGCCGAGGAGGACGGCCCGGACCTCGTAGCCTGGCGAACGCTGGTTCAGACGTCGTGGATCGTCGGGGACCGCAGCCTCTGCGCCGGAGTGAAGCGGCTGCCCGCGGGGCACGCCCTCACCGTATCGGGTGAAGGAGAGAAGCTCTGGGCCTGGTTCGACTTCCAGCGCCTGCCGGCGGGCACCCGAGCTGTCGGGCCCACCGCGGTGGCCGAGGTAGAAGGGGCTCTGGAGCAGGCGGTAGGGCGATGCCTCGACCTCCACGACGGCGGCGTCGTGCTGCCGCTCAGCAGCGGCTTCGACAGCCGCCGCATGCTCGCGATCCTGCTGAAGAAGCGGATCGATTTTCAAGCGATCACGTGTCGGACCTACCAGAAGAGCCACCGGGAACTCGACGCGCGATTCGCCTCCGAGATGGCCCGCGATTTCGGCTTCGCGCACCAGATCGTGGAGCCGGACAGCTACCAGCAGTACGTCAGCGACGACGTGGCCAGGCGGGTCCTCGTGGACGGAGAGACCCGCGAGCATTCCTGGGCCATGAGCGTGATGAAGGCGCTCCCGCCGCGACCGAACGTCTTCTTCGATGGGATCGGGGGCGACATCCTCGGAGATCCGGTCGGCTGGAGCGTCCACGTCGGTCTCGCGATCGAGGACCGCTCTCCCGATCTCGAGGCCGACGCGATCGCGAGTCACAGCATCCGCAGCACCTTCGATTCGATCCTGAACCCCGAGGTTTGGCCGAGCGTCGAGGAGCTACGCGAGACGGTGAAGAGCTACGTCAAGCCGTTCCTGCCTCGACAGAATCTCAGCGAGCTGGCCTTCCTGCTGCTCCGGCAGCGACGGGCCATCGCGCCGTGGTCGCAGCAGCTGCTGCCCCCGGGGCACGTGCCGGTCTGTCCGTATCTGGATCTCGACTATCTCCGCGTCCTGCTCGACTTCACCTCGGTGGACAAGCACGCGACGAAGTTCCAGCGGGCCTGCCTGCGGGAGTTCTGGCCCCAGCTCTACAAGTATCCGGGGAATCGCGACGTTCCGGATAGCATGCCGCCCGGCTCGCCGGACGTCGAGGACAACCGTGCGCTCAGCTGTTACCTGCCGATGCGGGACGAGATGCGGGCCCGTGACGGGTTGCGCAGTATGCGGGAGCTGTTGACGCCGAAGGGACGGCTCGTGCTCCGCATGTCGGACTGGAGCCGCTCGATCCAGATTCGCGGACTCTGGCACCTCCACCCGCTCATGGAGCTGGTGCTCCGGCAGGCGCGGATCCAGTCGTGCTGGAGCGGGCGCGACGGCTAGGGCCCGGGCGCCGGCTACTGACTCACCGGGCCGTAGCGGTAGAGAAACAGATAGGGGTTTCCCGGCTCCAGGCCGCCCAGCAGCATCGTCACGTTCTCGTCTGGATCGAAGACGACCGCGCGCGCCCGGAGCCGCACGCCGGGCGGGCTGGTCACCACCGGCACCGATTCCCACTGCTTGCGATCCGGATGATAGATGTGGAAGAGGTCGTTCTCGGCCCGGTACCAGAGCAGCACCTTGTTGACGCTGTCCCAGACCGGATGGGTGATGTTCTCGGTCCCGAGGCTTCCCCCGGGCACCGGCCCGAGGTCGGTCAGGCTGCGCCGATCCATGCTCCAGCGGTGCAGGTGCCCCGATAGCCCGTCGATACCATAGATCTGCCGACCGACGAAATCCGGAGCGAGATATTCCTTGTTGAGCCGGACCTCCCGGCCCTGCCCGTTCACGCCGAGGGGCACCACTCTCCACCGCTTCGCGGCCACGTCCAGGATGTTGGCCACACCACCCGTGCCGCCGTTGAACCCGAAGCGGACGATCTCGTCGCGAAGCGGGTCGTACACGCTCATCCACGTTTCGCCGATATCCGGACCGGCGGTGTAGCCGTTTGCGGTCTGGTCGGTCCACATCTGCTTGAGCGGGTCGAAGGTCATGACCTTGCCGAGGAGAAAGCCCGGGTCGCTCTTCGAGTCCACCGTCTCGCCGGGACAGGTGTCGTTGCTGGCCACCATGGTCCCGGGCATCATCCAGAAGAGCCTGCGCTTGGCGTCCCACATCCACCCGACGAAATCGGGATGCTTGGGCTGGACTTGGTCGGCCGGGCCACAGTACGGATACTCGAGCCGCCACCCGGCGGCCGGCTCCTCACGCTTCGTCCAGCGCTCGGCGAGCGACAGCGACCAGACCTCCTGCCGATACGACTGCTGATAGGCCTCCCCCGCATAGTCTCCGCCGACGGCGTAGAGTCGCTTGTTGATCGGAGTGTAGGCCCAGGTGACGTGCTTCATGCCATGGCCCGGGATGCCCTGTCCCAGAGCCGGCAGCTCGAGGGCGACGAAGGTGTTGACCGGCAAATCCTCGAGGACGCCGGCCGCCCTCGCCGGCTTCGCGGTCGGCGGGGGGGACGCGACGGTCGAGGATGCGGTGCTCGAGTCGGTGCCGGCGACGAGGAGTGCCATGCCGAGAAGCGAGGCTCGACCCCACCGCGTCATTGACCGCGCCCGAGGTCGCTCAACGCGTGAACACGGTCCAGGCGTGAAGGTCATAGAGATCCTTTCCTCGATCGCCGAGAAGCTGTCGTGGCCACCGCTTGAGTCGCGACAGCCGCGCACGCCATCCCCCGGGCCGGGGTCTGAGGGCACCGCTCCCGGGCTTGACCAGCGCGGTCAGCTCACGATGCAGACCCCGCCGGGTGGCGAACGCGTGTGCGTACTCGAAGACGCCGCCGGAGCCGACGAAGAGCGTCTCGTGGCCGTAATCCGTCGTCAGGCTGGACAGCAGGTATGCCAGCCGTGTCGTGAAGACGAGGTCATAAGGCCGCCTCCCGAATTGCGCGGGTTCGACCAGCTCGATCGAGATCTTCGCTCCGTGCTTCTCGATCTCGATCCCGGGGCCAGGTTGTCGGAGCCGGATCAGGAAGCGGTAGCCTCCCGGAAATGACGAAAAGTAACCTTGCCCCGCCCTCAGACTGTCCCGGAGCAGCGACAGTACCCGGCCCAGATCGCCGCGGTCCAGCGCCGGCTCGCGGTTCACGCGTCGGATCGAGTCGCCAAAGGCGCGGCGTAGCTCCGCGCTGCGGACCGGCGCGTGGACCTTCTCCACCACCGGGGCTCCATTCTCGATGACGAAGCCGGCGGTGGCGTCGATCACCCGGGTTCTGGAGCTGGGGTACGCGCGGTGGAATGCCACGGTAGGCCGCTCGTTGTTGTGGGTGGGCTCGTTGGCCCAGAACAGGTCGTCCTCGAGGAACACGAAATCGGCCGCGAACGGCAGGCCCAGGCGCGGCGAGAGGTCGTTGATCACGTCGGCCCACGCGCGATTGAAGTGGCTCTGGCGCGCGGCCGCGGTCGCCTCGCGATCCTTGCCCGGGATCACGTAGCAGTTGGGGAAGTGTGATGCCACTCCGTAGCCGCAGAAGACCCAGTCGATCGACGGGTGGGCGTCCCGGAGGCGCGTGGCGAACTCCAACTGCACCGAGCGGGGCGACGAGTGCAGGGCGTCGTTGACGTTGATCCCGGTCTCCCGCCCATCGGAGAGCACCATGAGCGAATCGTCGCCGTCGGTCCGCATGATCTGGCACGCGAAGCCGGGGGCGAGCTCGTGACGCTCGTCGTCACTCAGCTCGATGGGATCCAGCCCCATCTCCTGGAGCGGCGGGACGAGACCCAACCCTTTGGCCACGAGTACCCGCGTGCCCTTCGGGAAGGTCCGCAGGGTGGGCGGATGGAAGTGGTCGTGATGCCCATGGGATACGTAGATGTAGTCGATCGGCCGGGCGTTGACCGCCTCGAGAAAGGGTGCTGGATACAGCCACCACTGCGCGCCGAAGCACGGCCCCTTCCACCAGGGGTCCGACAGGATGCGAACCGCTCCGGCTTCGACGAGCAGGCTTGCGTGCCCCACCAGAGTCGTTCTCATGGGCGGGGCCTCTTCGATCGCACCAGGGAGTCGAACTGGACCGCGAGCTCGGCGGCGAGTCGCTCCCGGCTGAAGCGCTTCAGACATCCGGGGTCCGCGGCCATGGCCTCGAGGGTTCCGGCACTCCACGCGCGGTAGGCGACGCTCACGGCCTCACAGAGCGCGTCGGGCGATCCGGGGTCCACGACCCATCCTCCCCCTGTCTCCTGCATCAGCTCGGCGGTGGCTCCGGGCGCCACCAGCGCAAGCACGGGTCGGCCGGCTCGGAGGTATTCGTATAGCTTGGCGGGCACCAGATCCGCGGTATCTGCCGACGCCTGCAGCAAGAGAAGGAGCCCGGCCTTCGCCTGCTCGGCGAGCGCGCGCTCGTAGTCTACTCGGGGGAGGAACTCCACACGGCCGGCGAGACCCATCGCGTCCACCGCTCGGCGCATCTCGCGCGATCCGGCGAAGTCCCCACCGCCCAGGAAGCGGAATCGCACCTTCGAGACGTCGATGCTCCCTCGGGCCGCCGCTTCGCGAACCGCCGCGAAGAGCGGGCGCGGGTCCCGGAAGATCGGATTCAGACTGCCGACGTGAACGATCAGCAGCTCGCCGCCGCGATCTACGGCCTGGACGGCGACGCCGGCAAAATCCTCCTCGTCGTATCCATTCGGGATCGAGAAAAACTTCCCGGCGGGCTCGTCCTGGTAGCGTGAGGCGAGCGCGCTCCGCAACTCTCCGGTGCTCGCGATGACCCTCGAGGCGCGCTGGACGACGCGGCGTTCCAGATGTCGCCCCGCCCAGTGAACGACCCGAAGGGTGCCCGCCTCCGGCGGCTCCTCGTACCACGGGTCGCGGAAATCCGCGACCCACGGAGGGCCGTCGCGGCCAACCAGCCGAAGCGCGACGAGGTGCGCGGTGGCGTGGGGACTCGTCGAGTAGATGAGATCGACCGGATCCGTGCGCATCACGTGCCGCCCCGCCTGGACCGCCCACGGCCACCAGCCGATCCAGCGATCGGGCACCGCCACGCTCCCGGGATACACGCCGCGGATCGAGAGCGCGCGCTTCACGTCCAGGAAGGGGGTCCGAACCACTCGAACGTCGGGAGGAATCTGCTGCTCGAGGGTCGCGTCCTGGACGTCGTAGGCCTGCCGGTCGAGCGTCAACACCGTGACCCGCCAGCCGTGGCCGCCGAGATAGCGCGTGTACTTCAAGGTCCGCAGGACACCGCTGCTGCTCGCCTCCGGCGGAAAGTGAAAAGCCACGAACAAGGCATGCTTGGCTCGCGGGATCGACGCGCGAGGTGCTTCCCCTCTGGGCAGCATGTGGCGGGACCGGAGTACTTCGTCGTACACGTCCCGGACACCCTCCGCATTGCCATCCGCCGAGAATCGGCGCGCGACCTCCCGGTATCCACGCGCCCCGATTTCGGCGGCGCGCTCCGGCCGCTCGAGCAGATCGATCAGGGCGGCGGCAAGGCACTCCGGATCTCCCGGCGCCACCAGGAGGCCGGTCTTGCCATCCTCGATAATCTCGGTCGGGCCACCCGCCCGGCTCGCGACGACCGGCCGCCGCAGGGCCATGGCCTCGATGATGACGCGTCCAAAGGGCTCCGGGTCGACCGAGGCGTGCACGACGATATCGAGCACCGGCAAGATATCGGCCACGTCGGAGCGGAAGCCGGTGAAGATGACTCGGTCGCCGATGCCGAGCTCCCGCGCGAGATTTCGTAGCTCGCGAGCATAGCCCTCGCCTCCAGACGGGGGGCCGCCGACGACGAGCACACGCGCATGCGGGAAGCGCTCCAGGACCCGCGCGGCGGCTCGCAGGAACACCGTTTGGCCCTTCCACGGCAGGAGCATCCCGATCATGCCGAAGCAGGGCCCGCCGGCTTGCAGCCCCAGGCTGTCACGGACTTCCCCGGGCGACCGTCGGGCGATGAAGCTCTCGAGATCGACCGGAGGGTAGATGACCCTCACGCGCTCGGGCGGGACACCCAATGCGTCCAGGCTACGGCGCGTGGACACCGAGTTGGCAATGAAGCGGGTGACTCTCGTGGCCAGCCATCGGACGGTCAAGGAATTCCATTCGTCGCCGCGCTGGTACGCAACCAGTGGGATGCCGAGCATAAGGCTGAGGAACACCGCGCCGACGTCGAATCCGTTGTTGTGGTGGATCAAGACTAGCTCACGGCCTCGCGCGAACCGCCGCAGACGGAGCGAATAGGGTAGCGTGACGATCAGCATATCGATCAAACCCGCCACCTTCCAGCCCGCGCGCCGGAGGCCCCGGACGTGGATTCCGGACGGCCCAAGCAGTCGTCGGAGCCAGCCGGCCCCTTTCAATCCCCCGGCCGGCCTGATCACCGCCACGTCGGTCGGTTCCCGCAGCTGCTGCCGGAGGAACGTCGCCTGTTCCGGCCGGGAGACGGCGACATACGGCACAACGTCATTCCGATTCAGGTGGTTCAGGAGCGTCGCGAGACTCACGGTCGAGCCGGAGAGTCCGACGCTGTTCTCGATGAAGAGAACCTGCCGCGGCATGGACGTCACACCCTATGAGGCCCAGCCGGAAAATCCAAGGAATCGAAGCGCCAGGGCCGACACCTGCTTCGGGTGCGTCAGCGCGTATCCCCAGTAGGGCATGACCGCTTTGATCATTCGTTTTCGATCCAGCGGGTGCCCCGCCTCCCGCAACGCCGCTCGATGGTAGGCCCAGACTTCTGCCACTCGCGACTGGGTGAGGCTCAGGGCCAGGAACCGATAGTACCGGCCCAACACTCGCTCCAGACACTGAGCGTATTCCTCTCGGTTCAGGTAGTCGGGACCGTAGCGGAGCAGGTGGCGGAGCTCGCCGGCGACGTAAGTGTTCATGATCTCGGCGTAGGTCGTATTGGCCACCGGGTGCCGTCGAGTGTAGGTCAACACCTGATGGACGAAGCCGAAGTCCCAGGTGCGCAGGATGTCCAGGCAGGCCGCCATATCGGCGTGGTTGTCCGCCTCGTCGTACAACTCGGGCCGGGCCCGAACACACTCCGAACGATACAGCACCGAGCTCCCCGATCCGAAGACCCCGACCGAGCCCAGGAGGGTCAGTCGACCCAGCTCTCGCCCGGAGATGAAGGGCGTCGGATACGGGAGGCCGTCACAGCCGACCTCTACCCCGTCGATCCGATACGCCCCGACGATGCCAATAGTGGGATGCGCTTGAGCCACCGCGACCATCCGCTCCAGGCACTCCGGGAACATCCAGTCGTCGGCGCACAGCATCTTGCAGTACGCGCTGTCCGGAGCGATCTGGCGACACGCGATGTTGTGGTTCCGATACGTGTCGACGAACTCCGTGTTGTGGTGAACGCGGATACGAGGATCCTTCTGCGCGTACTGCTCGGCGATGTCTCCGGAGCGGTCGGTGCTGCAGTTGTTGACGACCACGAGTTCCCAGTTCGAGTAGGTCTGGGTCAGCACACTCTCGATGCATTCGCCGATGTACTGGTCATAGTTGTACACGGGGACCACGACGCTCACCAGCGGCATGTGTGTCATCCGGATCGTCTCGCCTCGACGGGAGCGGTGTCGGTGACGACACCCTCCTCCGGGCTCAGCCACACTTCTCGCCAGAAGGGATACTCGTGCTGGGCCAGGAGCCGGAGAAACTCTCCGGACGCATCCGCTCCGTCCAGCACGATGCAGGGTGCCTTCATCTCCAGCATCTGCCCGGTCGCGTCATCGATGAGCCGCTCGACGCGCTTCAGCACTCGATAGGACTGACCGCACCGTTTGATCATGTCGTCGTCGAATCGCAGGCCGCGGTTCCGGCCCTGCTTGTCCAGGGTGACCGTGATCTCGTCACGCCGGAGGACTCGGATCCGATCACCCGGGACGACGCCGTGGGCCACCCGCGGGGCTTTGGCGAGGGGACCACGCCACGGGGCCGGGTAGCCGGTGCCGTGTCGAGCCTCCTGCACCTCGTTGAACAGCCGGGTGAGGGCGGCCACGCAGAACGCCCGGACGGTCACATTGCCGGCCAGGAGCGGCCGCAGATCCTGGCGGATGTCCCAGGGCCGCAGGGGCGTCGTCGCAGCCGCCAGCCGAGTGTACTGACACGTATATCGAGTCGGCTTGACCGTCGGCTCGCGCTCGATCCGGGCCGCGGGCGCGGCCAGGGTCGGGCGCCGATAGCCGGGCGGCGGGGCGCTGTCCCGCACGTCTTTGAGCCAGGCCCTCTTCCACAGCAGATAGCACGACGCCTGGCACGCCCCATGGGCGCTTCCGTCGCACCGAAGGCCACCGAGGAGTACGACGTTGCGAAGTCGCCGCAACCGCTTGCTTCGCCCAAAGTCGTAGATCTTGTCGACGCTCCGAAACACCCACGCCGGGCGATTGCAGAACGCCGCCATCTCGGGCATAAACGGCAGACCGTCGAGACATCCATTCTCATCCAGAGTTTTCTGGATCTCCTCGAAGGACCGCACCTCGACGCGATCGCCGACGAGGGCCCACCGCCCACGGGCCAGACTTCTCAACCCGCGCCGGAACCGGATGCCGAACGCGGGCCGCTCCAGCGTCAGAGCCTCCTCGGAGTGCGGCTCGTTCGCGCTGAGGAAGAGGTCGGCCCGCCCCTTGGACTCGGCGTGGTCACGGTAGAGCGCAATCACCCCCCCCAGTGCAATGGTCTCGAACAGCGCCCCGATCACCCAGGCGATCGCTTCGATTAGGGCGGTCACGACGGGGAATCTCCTAGGTGCGACCAGGTGGGTAGCGGCGATGACGAACAGGCCGGCGAGCGCGGCAGTGATCGACGTCTTGGCGAAGCTACGCTGGTATGCGGTCATGGTGCTTCACTGCCCCTCGAGCCGCGCGACGAGCGGGCCCGCGTTGTCGATGTCGGTGCCGATATGGATATAGCTGAAGCCGTACCGCTCCCGTCGCTCGAGGAGCCGCTCGGCACATTCGTCGACCTGGCCTACGAGCACTGCGGGTGACGCGGCGACGGTGGCCGGGGGCACCCTCCAGGCCGCCGCCGCCCGGTCGATAACCTCCTGGGCCTCGCGCTCGGACTCGACCATGCGACAGAGAAGCAAGCTGAGCTGGAGCTCGACGTCCTCCGGGTCACGGGCCGCGGAGCGAGCGCCGGTCCGTACCCACTCTACCTTCGACGCGACGCTCTCGGGGCCCATGTCGACCACCTGATGCACGTCATGTGACCCCCTCCCGAGGTTCGCGTACACGCCCGCGATGTCCGCGACCCGACCGGCCAGCTCCAGCATCCGCGGCCCACCGCCCCCCACCACGATCGGAGGGTGCGGCTTCTGCACCGGCTTCGGTAGGCCATCGAGCTTCGCGATCCGGTAGTGCGTCCCGACGAAGTCGAGCGGATCCGCGCCGAAGAGCCCCTTGATCACCGCCACGGACTCTTCGAGCCGCTCACGACGAGTCTTCGGCTCATCGTAGGCCAGCCCGGCCGCTTCGTATTCTGCGCGCATCCAACCCGCCCCCAGCCCGAGCTCGAGGCGGCCGCCCGAAATCACGTCGATGGTGGCGGCCGCCTTGTGGACGAGAACGGGGTGGCGGTAGTCGTTCCCGAGCACCAGGGTGAGCAGGCGGACACGCTCGGTCTCCGCCGCGGCCGCGGCCAGGGTCGCCAGGGGCTCCATGGCCCAGCCCTGGGTGAAATGATCCGAGATGGCAATCGTGGAGTAGCCGCGGTCCTCGATCCGGCGAAGCGCCGACTGCCAGGCCGCGACGCCGTCGGCCAGGCGAGGCATGGAGACGATGAAGCGGAACCGGCGTTTCATGCGGGGTCAGCGGACCGCCGAGCCCAGCCGGTCCAGCGCTCGCTCCGCGGCTCGTTCGCCGCTCTCGAAGGCCTCGTCGGTCCAGAGATGCCGCCACTCCCCGTACCGGCCGCAATACAGGATGCCCACGTCGTCGAGGTATCCGTGCACGGTCGCCAATGCCGCCGGATACTCCTGATCGAAGATGATGTTCGCGTAGTCGTTGACGTGGGCGTTCGTGAACACGATCTGGTCATCCTCGCGCAGAAGTCCGCATCGGCGCAGGTCGGCCACCACGGGCTCGATGCAGTCCTCGGGCCTCCGGTCCAGTGGCCGGTACTTCTTGGAGTAGTAGCACTCCGCCTGCACGGCGCTCACTCCGGGAGGTACGTTGTGGGGCGACAGCAGATGCGGGAAGTTCACCCGGGTGAAGAACATGTCCTCGTCGTAGAAATAGGTGATGTGGGCGTCGGAGAGGTCGGGCCGGGCGACCGCGACGTTGACGATCACGCACGTGGTGCAGGCCAGACGCTGAGCGGCCGCGCAGACGTCCGCGGGAGCTCCCTGGATCAGCGGCACCAGCGCGGGGAGCGGAATCGAGGAGACGACCTGCTCGTAGGAGACAACGGCGCCGTTTCCGAAGGTCAGACGGTGCTCCCGCGGATCGAGGCGAACGAGCTGATGCTCGAGCCGCACGTCCGCGTCCTTGGCGAATGGGCGAATGTAGGAGACGAAGCCTCCGCGCGACGGATACCGGAACTCGGTCACGTAGTGGACGTCGGGCGTCTCGACGCTGAGCGCGCCCATCAGCACCTCGTGCAGGCTGGGCCGGTACATCCGCGGGCCGAGCCAGTCCGTGGTCATGTTGGCCGCGGTCGTGGTGTGGTACCGCTGTCCGTACACGATGGGGAAAGTCTCGGCGAAGGTCCGACCATAGGTGCTGAGCAGCCAATCTCGGTAGTTCCGGATCTCGCCCGGCGGGGCATGTTGGGCCTCGACGAAGTCGCCGATGATCCGGGCCACGAGGTCGGCGGGGAGACCGTGGAGGTTGCACTGGGGGGGATGCTTGATCCAGCGGCCACGCCAGTAGTTGTTGATATGGGCGTGAACCGTCTCGAATTGCCCTCCCAGGTTACGCGCGAAGAGCTCTTTCAGTCGCTCGTTTTTCGTGAAGGAGACGTGGCCCCCCTCATCGAACACGTAGCCGCCCTCGTGCGCGAAGGAGGCGGTGTGGCCGCCGAAATAAGCTGCCTTGTCGAAGACGACTGGCTCGAGGCCCTCACCGGCGAGTCGATGGATCGCTCCACAGCCGGCCATCCCGGTCCCCAGGATGGCGACACTCGTGTTCTGGCTCATGCGCGACGTTTTCTCCAGTACGTTATCTACGGTTTACGGCACGACCTTGACATCCGGGAGGGGGACCACGAAGCGACCACCCCAGGAGCGGACTTCGGACATCTGTTCGATGATCTCATCGGCCAGGGTCCAGGCCAGGATGAGCACATAGTCGGGCTTGACCTCGGCCAGGAAGCTGGGAGCGTGAATCGGCACTCGGCATCCCGGTAGGGCTCGTCCCTGCTTGACGGCCGACCGATCGACGGTGGCCGGGAGGAGCTCGGCTGTTACGCCGCAGTGATTGAGGAGCGTGCTCGCCCGGGCCGGCGCGCCGTAGCCAAGCACCGTCCGCCCGGCGGACCGGGCCTGCTGCAGGAAGTCCCGGATGCGCATCGAAGCGGTCTCCACCTGCTCGGCCAGCCGCAGGGGCGTGGCGGAGCCGCCCAGGCCGACGGCCCGCTCCCCGGCCATGACGCGATCCACGGAGGCACCGACCGGCCCGGCGCCCCGGCACGCATACATCCGCACCGATCCTCCATGCACGGCGATCTCGGCCGCGTCCAGGGTCGTGAGCCCGTGGCGGGCGAAGGCCCGGACGAGGGCTGCGACCGAGAGATAGGTGCGATGCGGGTGGCAGATCAGGTCGAACTGGGTCTCGGTCAGGAGCCGGGCGGCGTGATGGAACTCGACGGCCACCGTGCCCTCGGCTCCCAGCGGGGCTACGAGGGCCGCCACCGCCCGATCGAGGTCCACGGCATGGGCCAGGCTGTGATTGGCGACCACGAGGTCCACCGGCTCGGCTGGTGATCGGGCGGGCGCAACCAGCGTCATGCCCCGACGGCCAAGCGCTGCTGCGACACCCTGCCCGCCCCCGGCGGCCTCCATCACGACGCGACCGGGTTTCAGGCTGAGCCGGGCCACCGCCTCGTCGGCCCAGGCCGCGTCGTGCGCGGCGATCATGGTTGAGATCGCGCTGCTGTGCACGTGTCCGTCTACGCCCTTTTCCCCGGGAAATTCGGCGAGCTGGAGGAGCGCGCAGGCCCGGCAGAGGTCGAGCGCGAGTGGGTACCGCGCTTCGGCGCCCGCGGGCGTGGTCGGATCCACCAGCCAGTCCGCCACCGGCTGGACGCCGAGATCCAACACCCGCTCGAGACCGGTGGCGTGGCAGGATCGGCAGTGCCCGGCGTGGGCCCGGCTGTCCGAGGCCCGGATGGTCGACGTCATCTAGGGGTTCGCCCCTACCCGGTCCAATATGAAGCGCCGGATCCGCGCGCCGCTCGCAACCACACGGGCCTTCAGGGCCAGCTCGGCGGTGAGTCGTTGCCGGTCCCAGAGCATCCGGTGAATCACGAACCGGTACAAGGCAGTCTTGTCGCGCGAATGGATCGGCGCGCGCCGGATCGCGCCGAGGTAGGCCGCGTACTTGCGCCAGTCGTGGAGGACGATCCCGTAGGTTCGGTTTGGGTCGTAGAAGGCGAGCTGATGGGCGACGTCGTCACGAGCCCAGCTCGACGAGTTCTCGTGGACCCGGCGGAAGAACAGACGCTGCGGCAGCTCGTGGAACTTTCCGTGGAGCGTCAGCTCGGCGAGCAGGTTCAGGTCCGAGCCCATGTGGTCCATGAGTAGTCGGGTTCGCCGAAGACCTGCGCTCCGGATGAGGCCCTGGTGCTGGTGGCACAGCCCGATCGTCCGGACGAGGCGCGTGAAACGCTGCCGGGCGGGCTCCGTGAGATGGAGCCAGTCTTCGTACGGCTCGATCGGGACGCCGTCCGCCGCCACGATCATGGTCCTCGCGTAGCAGAGCACCACGTCCGGGTCGCGCTCCATCACCGACAGCGCCAGCTCGAGGAACTCGGGGCCCCAGAAATCATCCGCAGTCGCCCACTTGAAGTACTTCGTGTCCGCGAGCTTGAAGGTGCGATTGAAGTTCCGGGGCGCGCCGATATTGGCCGGGTTCCGGTAGTAGCGGATGCGCTTGTCGGCCCGCGCGTACTCCCGGCAGATCTGCCCGGTGGCGTCGCCCGAGGCGTTGTCGGAGATGATCAGCGCGAAGTCGCCCATTGTCTGCCCGAGGAGCGAGTCGAGGGCGCGCCGGAGGAACTTCTCCCCGTTGTAGACCGGGAGGCCGATGGTGACCAGGGGCCGGCTCACGACACCGTCCCGAGCGACAGCACGGCCTTCCGGCCGTAGAATCCCTCCGCGTACCGTTCGATCGCCGCACATTCCATGCCCCGAAGGCGGAGGAGGGCCAGAAACACCTCCGTCGAGAACCAGTGCTTGGCGGCCTGCGACGGGAACGCGCTGACGATCCCGTCGACCTTGCGGCGGGCCACGGACTCGCTCAGCCCGACGAACAGGTTTGGCGATCCCAGATCGCCGTCGTACTTCGGGATCTCGTACTCGAGGACGAGGTGATGGCGAAACGTATTCCAAGTCAGGTCCGAGATCAACCGGTGATCCTGATGAAGGTCGTTTCGGTAGTGGGTGAAGATCACGTCAGGCGAGACGCGTTGCTTGAGCGCCTCGAACTCCTCCTTGATCTCGCGTCCCTGGGACGGAAAGAATCCGTCCCGGAAGCTCTTCACCTCGACGTCCCTGGTCTTCGCCCGGGCCAGGAAGACGTCCGCGCTGTCGCGCGCCTCCCGCTGCCGCACCCCCTCCGCGCTCCAGACCACCCAGGTGATCGCGAGGGGACGCCCGCTCTCGGCGAGGGTGAGCACCGTACCTCCGCACCCGATCTCCAGATCGTCTGCGTGCGCCCCCAGGCACAGCACCGAGAGCGGATCTTGCCCCGACTCGAGGGCTAGCCTCAGCAAGAGACGCCCTCCACCCAGGCCGCCGGCACGGCCGGGTTCATTGCCGACCGCTGGCCCCGCGCGCCACCGGAGCCCGCTGCTTCGCCTCGCGGCCACCGTTGTCCGCCAGCGTTGCCCGACTCTGCCCCGAAGATTCGGTCCGCCAGAGCTCCCACGGGCAGTCACCCTGGGCGTTTAGCTCGTCGAGGCGCTGCTTGTCCTTGAACGTGTCCATACAGGCCCAGAAGCCGTCGTGCTTGTACGCCACCAGGCCGCCCTTGTCGATCAGCCGCTGGAACGGCTCGGCGACCAGGTCTTCCCCCGGCCCCACGTAGTCGAAGATCTCCTGCTTGAAGGCGAAAAACCCGCCGTTGATCCAGAGATCGGCCTGATCCACGTGCCGGATGTCCTTGACCACGCTATTCTCGCCGACGTTCACGATGTGAAAGGTCTGGCTCGGCCGAACGCAGACGAAGCTGCCGATCGCGTCGCTACGATGGAAGTTGTCCAGGTACACGGGTAGCGGAAGGTCCGAGAGCCCGTCGGAGTAGTTGGCCAGGAAGACCTCCTCCCCTTCCAGGTACTGCTCCACCGCCTTGAGGCGCTGGCCGATCGGGGCGTAGTGGCCGGTATCGACGAAGGTGATGTTCCACTGGTCGATGTCCCGGCTGTAGAGCTGCAGTTCCCGACCACCTTTCGAGAGCTGGAAGTCGTTCGAGAGGCACTCTTCGTAGTTGAGGAAGTACTGCTTGATCACATCCCCCCGATATCCCAGACAGAGGATGAAGTCGGTGTGCCCGAAGTGGGCGTAGTATTTCATCACGTGCCAGATGATCGGGCGGTAGCCGATGTTGACCATCGGCTTGGGAATGCTCTCCGAGTACTCCCGCAGCCGGGTACCCAGACCTCCGCAGAACAGGACGACCTTCATGAGCGTCCCCGCCTTTCTCGCGCACCCATCACGGATACACCTTCACGTCCGGGATCGGCACCACGAATTGGCCCCCCCACCCCTGCACCGCGCTCATCTGCTCCATGATTTCGTCCTTCAGGTTCCACGGCAGGATCAGTACGTAGTCAGGCCGGGTCTCGAGGATCTTTTCCGGCGGGTAGATGGGGATGTGGGTGCCCGGCGTGAATCGCCCGTGCTTGTAGGGGTTCCGATCGACCGTGTAGTCGAGGAAGTCCGTTCGGATGCCGCAGTAGTTGAGCAGGGTGTTCCCCTTCCCGGGCGCGCCGTAGCCCGCGATGGATTTGCCCCGGCGCTTGGCTCCGATGAGGAATTCCAGCAGCCGCCACTTGGTCTCCCGTACCTGCTCGGCGAAGGCGGCGTAGCGCTCGGGCCGATCGAGGCCGACCGCTTTCTCGCGGGCCAAG